>CEUL01025414.1_pt1 | contig 48908 bp, 50 predicted proteins | sample 427021 | NCBI WGS metagenome assembly CEUL01 (sample SAMEA2622800, study PRJEB7988) | marine metagenome | isolation source: saline water (ENVO:00002010), including | reverse complement strand
TGCGAGCAGACGCAATAGATTGCGTCGAATCTCCATCTGGAGCCCCCTCTATGTTATGTAGGTTTTTCAACTAAACGTTCGTCTAGTTGACTGGCAGCACGCTAGGCGGCCCAGCATCGAAACACGAACTCTGAGGGCATTTATGTTCGACTTGTCACATAATCGCAAAGGAAGCAAGAAACCGATAATTTGTCGAAATGGATTGGGGAGTACATTTACCGCATCTGGGTCGGGACGTCAGCAGACATTCGTTAATAAATTTCGCTCAAACAGCAGACAACCTAGGAGTCCATTCAGGCTGGACAAGTGACCACGTATGTTGGCCTGCGGACTTTGATTCGAAATATCCATACAGCAGCGACGGATCTTTCCCCGCACCTGCAGGTCTTGGGTGGTTAGACCCTATTGGCACTCTTTTGTTCGTAGCTGCCTGCACTGAGAACCTTCGGCTCGGGTTCACGGTTCTGATTCTTCCCTATCGGCAACCGGTGGTCACCGCAAAGCAGTTAGCGACAATAGACGTGGTGTCCGAAGGTCGTTTGATCTTGGGAGTCGGTGTGGGGTGGATGCGAGAGGAAGCCGAAGTTCTTGGTATGCCCTGGGACAACCGCGGCAAACGGTCTGATGAACAACTTGAAATTTTCGAAACCTTGTTTAGAGACGACACTCCTTCATATAGCGGCGAATTTTATTCATTTCCTGAAGTTCGCTTCGAACCGAAACCTATTCAACAACCTCTCCCGGTATGGGTTGGCGGAAACAGTAAAGCTGCATTCCGAAGAACTGCCCGGTTCGGTCACGCGTTTCATGCAGCCTTTGAACCTCTAACGACGGTCAAAGACGAATGGCGTCAAGTTCGCGAAGAATGCGAAGCCATCGGGCGCGACCCTGACAGTCTTGATCTTTCACTCAGGATGTTCCTAGACCCGGGACAAACGATGGAGCCATTCAAATCAATAGCGGGCTCTTCAGACCAGATGGTTGACACCATCGGCCAAGTTCAAGAGATCGGCGTCAGCCACATCTTGGTCGATCCGGTAGCACGAGGAGGAGTCGACGGTCGACTCGAAGCTCTGAGTGAATTCATGACCAACATCGCCCCTCAGATCAGTTAATCGAAGAGTGACTGAGAGTTCCTGCCGGATAGATCGGTGGCTTTGGGCAGTACGAATATTTCGCACTCGCTCGTTAGCTAAGGAAGCATGTCTTCGAGGCGCTATACGAGTTAATGGTTCCGTTGCGAAACCCTCTTCAAATGTTAAATCAAGTGATCGAGTAACAATAAAGATACGTGGTGCTCTCAAGGAGATGGAGGTTGTTCAAACACTAGAAAAGCGGGTCGGCCCAGCCCTCGCTGCGAATTACTACATTGATCACAGTCCTGCACCTGACCAGAGCGAGCAAACAATTTCGTCACCTCGAGTTGCAGAACGTGCCCGCGGTTCTGGTCGTCCGACCAAACGCGATAGAAGACAGATAGACAAGTTGAGACGTAGTTAGCAACTGTCGAAGGGCTAGGGGAGGTACCTTGAAACCGGTGAGTCTTCCTTTACCAGTCGCCCTAGCCCACTCTCGTCTGACAATGGACAAGGTTCAGGCCTCCGAAGTCGATACACCCGAGTCAGCAACAGCTGCCTATGACGTACAAAATCAGTTAAGCGAACTGATTGACTCCCCTGCCCTCGGATGGAAAGTCGGAGCTACCAGCCCTGCAAGTCAGGAAAAATTGGGAGTAAAAACTCCAATCTGTGGTCCCGTGTTCGAGCGAACAATCCTCCAATCCGGCGACAAAGTTGACCTGTCTCACTTCCATCACCAACCGGGGTTGGAATCTGAGTTTGCTTTCACTATCGGTTTGACGGTTCGACCCGGTGGTCCAGCAATGACTGCTGCAACCGCTAGGGAGATGGTTTCAAGTGTTCACGTATCAATTGAACTGGTGTGTTCAAGATTTGAGGAGAACTTCGAAGCCGACCCAGCTCTCTTAGTAGCTGATGGAGCGTTGCACGCCGCTTTGATTTTGGGGCCGGGATCAAAGCCAGAGAAGGTCGCCGATCTAAGTTCTCACCAACTTCGAACTCAAATCAACGGTGAAGATATCGGTATAGGAACCGGTGCCGAAGTACTGGGAAACCCCTACGAATCGTTGGCGTGGCTATGCAATCATCTGAACAAGCGTGGTCTAACACTTCCTTCCGGGAGTGTCGTCACAACTGGAGCAGCAACAGGGCTACACCCCACTGGAACAAATCAAGAGATCGCTACTGATGGCGGAATCCTTGGCTCAGCAACTTTGAATCTGGTCGGTTAAATAGGTGGTTCATGCCACAAAAGTTGAGCCATTTCGCGGCTGGGGGCTGCTTGGTCTATCAACTTTGGCGATCTCTCTAACCCTTCCAGGTCAAACAATTGGTGTCTCGTCTTTCGCCGACCACCTGACCACTGACCTCGCCATAAGTGCAACCTCCTTGTCAACTGCTTATTTGATCGGCACTATCTCAGGATCTCTAGCAATGCCCGCAATTGGGCGATGGATCGACCGGACAGGAGTCCGGAAAACCATGATCCTGATCGCCACTGCATTTTCAATTGCGGTCGCTTACATGGGAACTGTCCGACACCTCTGGATGTTGGTTATCGGATTTGTAGGCATTCGAATGTTGGGACAAGGAGCGTTAAGTCTCGTTGGACAAACAAGTATTGCTCTGTGGTTCGACCAAAAACGAGGACTAGCTTTTGGTCTTTCAATGACAGCTTCAGCGGGCCTCATGTCTCTAGGGCCCCTTGGATTAACTTCACTAATAGAAAATTTTGGTTGGCGTTGGGCTTGGATAATTAGCGCCCTCTGTATCTTTCTTATCTTGGTACCAGCCACCTGGCGCTGGATGGAAGACCGGCCCGAATCACTTGGGCAACGACCCGACGGTGGGGCTTCTCAAGCTGGTGATGTCTCAACCGTAATTGATCACTACACGGTCAAAGAGGCAGCGGCTACGAATGCATTCTGGGTGCTAACCGGAGTGATGGTCGTATCTTCAGCATTAATTACTGGGGTGACCTTCCACCACTTCGCTCTAATGGAAGCTGCTGGGCTCACAACTGGTGAAGCCGCTGCCGCGTTTGTTCCGCAGATGGCCGGAACGGTAGCAGCGGGCTTCATCTGGGCCTGGTTAACCGACCGGGTGTCTGCGAAATTTCTCCTGGTCTCTTGCCAAGCTTCACTCCTAGGTGCTCATTTGAGTTATGCCTGGGTTAGCCCGGGGATAGGTGCCGCTATCTATTCACTATTACTCGGCGCGAACGGTGGCTCAATTCGCGCTTTAGCCTCAGCGCTATATCCAAAGTGGTTCGGAACCGAAAATATTGGAGCTATCAGGGGACTGGCAACCGCTTTTGGAGTCGGTGCGTCGGCAATCGGACCATTGATAGTTGCACTGGGATTCAGGGCTACCGGCGATTACGTGAGCCTTAACTACTTCTTAGCTCTCTTTCCGGGGGTCGCTATATTTGCATCGTTTTTACTTAAAGCTCCTAAAAAGTCATCCAATGACCGTCAACCAACGACATAGATCTTAGATAGCGTCTCGTACGTGCTGACCGCTACCGCTCTAAGCAAAGAGCAAGGCTCCAGACAATTATTTCAAAACGTCAGTCTTCAGTTGTCTCCTGGACGACGGATCGCACTGATCGGGAGCAACGGGGTCGGGAAAACAACGTTGATCGAAATTTTGCTCGGTCTGCAAGAGGCCGATTCGGGAACTGTTCATCGTCCAACCACTCTTTCAATTGGCTACTTGCCTCAAGACCTTGAAGAGGAACTAGTTGGTTCTGCCTTGGAAGTCACTCTCCAGGGGGCGTCGCAAATCACCAGCCTTGAAGAACGTCTGGTTGATTTGCGAGAGGAGTTAAGCAGCGGTACCGCAGACGGCCAGAATCAGCTTTTGGAGGAATACGGAAACCTTCAGAGCCGTTTCGAACAGCTCGGCGGATACGCAATCGAAGCTGAAGCCCAACGAGTGCTAGCAGGCTTAGGTTTCGATGAAAAGCTGATGCGTAGAAATGCACGTGAACTTTCCGGCGGTTGGAGAATGCGGGTCGCCCTCGCTCGGCTGCTTCTGTCGGAACCCGATGTTTTGATTCTTGATGAGCCCACAAATCATTTAGACGTTGATTCTGTTTCGTGGCTAGAAGATCAATTCTCAACCTGGGCAGGCTGCATTTTGTTTGTCAGTCACGACCGCGACTTCATTGACTGCGTAGCTAATCGAGTAATCGAGTTGGACGGCTACTCAAGTCAGGAATACGTAGGGGGATTTTCTGACTTCGTGGCTTCTCGCGAGCTTCGATTAGCCCAATTAGAAGCATCAGCAGCACAACAAAACCGCAAATTTGCTGAAACTGAAAAATTCATCGAGCGATTTCGTTATAAGGCAAGTAAAGCAAGACAAGTTCAAAGTCGGGTCAAGGCGTTAGAGCGGGTAGATCGAATTCAAGTTCCCGAAACCAGCGACCTGAAAGCCAAGTTCGACTTCCCAAATCCGAGACGATCGGCTCGGGTGGTAGTCGAATTTGAGCACGCTACGGCCGCATACGGCGATCAGACTGTTCTCGACGATGTCTCATTTGTCATAGAAAGAGGCCGAAAAGTAGCGCTGGTAGGGCCCAACGGTGCAGGGAAAACAACATTATTGAAACTTATGCTCGGCGAATTAGATGCTGCAGAAGGCGCCGCTCGCCTTGGCAACAAAGTTGACTACGCCAGCTTCGCTCAACACTTAACAGAAGTTTTGGATCTGCGAAAATCAGTAATTCAAGAGTTCACAGCGTCGATTGGGGACCAGGGCGACAGAAATCTTCGCACGGTTTTAGGGGGATTCGGATTTAGAGGCGAACAGGTCGACCAAAAGGTTGGAGACCTATCGGGTGGTGAACGAACTCGGCTCGCTCTAGCTATCACAATGGCCAACCCCGTCAACCTCCTGATTCTGGACGAACCCACCAACCATCTCGACCTTCCAAGCTGCGACCACTTAGAAGATGCTTTAGGCGCCTACCCAGGAACTCTTATCTTGGTCACCCATGATCGACATCTGATTCGTAACGTGGCTGATTCTCTGATTGTCGTTCGAAACGGCACTGCAACTTGGTACGACGGAGTAGATGAGAATTTATTGAAGGCCCCTGCCGAATCCAGTGACTCGTATAAGTCAACCCACGCCAACCTAAACCCCCATAAGGAAAATCGTGAAGCGCGCAAAGACCAAGCGCGACGCCGAAGTCGAATAAACGACGCGACAAGAGAGCTCCGCAAAGAACGAGACCAAGTCGAACAGTCCTGGGAGCAGACAGAGAATGAACTCGCAGAAATACAGGCCCAACTCATTGATAGTTCCACTTATGAAAGCTCTGAACTAGTAGCTGAACTCAGCAAAAAGCATGACCAATTAAAGGATCAGGCTTCAGAGTTGATGGAACAGCACGAAGCCTTGCTTCGACGAATTGCTAGGAAGGAATCAGAGAGCTAATAAGTTTATGCACAACCATTCGCTGGTCCTGCGATCGGCACGTGTTCAACCTGAACCTCTTCGCTAAATGTGATTAGGGCTGCCGTTCCATTTCCTGGCGAACCCATTGGAGCGCCCGGGTACCATGCCGTGACCGTTCCGTGGCTGGCGTCAGTCGGAACATGCCAGTGCCCGAGCGCCACGTAGTCGGCATTAGTGGAAGAGATTTCTTCGTAGGTAATTGGCGAAGACCGGTGAGCATCCTCGCTTGAAAGATTGAGATGGCCGTGCGCCGCAACCACATACCACTTAGTGCTAGGGCGAGGCGGAGCGTTCAATAGAGGTCTATAGCCAGGTTCGTGATCATTCATAGCCCGACCCCAGATTGTCATCTGGCTTGACTCCATAACTAACGATGAGCCTTCTAGATCTTCTAGAAGTTGTATTCCCGTCTCCTGCACATCTCGGCGACACCTTTGCCACAGAGACTTATCGTCGTGGACATCATGATTCCCTGGGATCACCACTACAGGAATCCCTGGTGCCGTCAAAATTTCCAACGTCGATCTCACTGCACTATCGGGCAGACGTGCGTGGTCAAATAAATCTCCTGCGACCATCAAAACGTCGACGTCGTGTTGCGTCGCCGCATCAGCGATGCCATAAACAGGACACTGGCATACTTCTGCGTGGTCCCCTGCACTTCCCCTGATATGCCCTATATGGACGTCAGATGTATGAAGCATTCGCACCATTCGCTTCACCGTTCTAACCTCATCCCCATGGCCCGAAAGATTGCCACTAACAGAACCGTCAAGCGAGAAGAATTGGCGAATTTTATTGCACCACGTCATCGCGGGATCCTTTCGACAACGAGGTCCAACGGACAGCCCCAAATGTCGCTCGTCACTATGGGTCTCGATAATGAAGGACGAATAGTGATCGCTACGTACCCGCAACGGGTGAAGGTACTAAACGCTCGACGAAATCCTGCTGCTTCTCTACTTGTAATGGGAGACGAATTTAATAGCGAATGGGTGCAAGTCGATGGCGACCTCGAAGTTCTCGACCTTCCCGAAGCGTTAGAACCGCTGTGTGACTATTTTCGATCGATTAGCGGCGAACATCCTGATTGGGACGATTATCGCTCTGCAATGATGGAACAGGGCAAGGCCTTACTACGGCTTTCTATTTCGTCGTGGAGCCCTATCTCTCAAGGTGGCTTTCCACCTCATCTCGCTGGTTGACACTTCCTGTCTTCTCGCAGAAGTTAGGCATTCCCTCACACTTCGAAGACATCTCAGCGAATATGTTCATGTCCATGCGCATCCTGGTGACTAATGATGATGGGATAGAAAGTGAAGGTCTTCACGTTCTAGCTCGATCGATGAGAGAGCACGGAGAAGTAATAATTGCAGCTCCTGACAGTGAATATTCTGGAGCGGGAGCAGCTATTGGGCCTATCCATCTAAGCGAGCCCGAAGTCCAGTCTGTTGATATTGAAGGCATTGAAACGGCGTGGAGTATCTCCGGTCCACCAGCATTGTGTGTGATGTTTGCTCGACTCGGCCTTTTCGGCGATATCGACTTAGTGGTATCCGGAATCAATCCTGGGGCAAATGTAGGTCGTTCTGTCTACCATTCAGGCACGGTCGGCGCTGCCCTCACTGCTCGGCACACCAACATACCCAGTGTTGCTGTTAGCCAGCATTTAACGGGATTCGGCGCTGAAGGCCAGGTTTGGGAGGATCTAATAGTCGGCCAAAAATGGCATGTTGCTGCACAGGTAGCAAGCACGCTTATCGAAGGTTTACTTCAAGATGACATCGGAGATAGTCCGGTCTTAAACGTAAATGTTCCAAACCTTGAACTCGACCAAATCCGAGGATGGCGATTCACTGATATTGCTACTGAACCACCTCGAGCCATTGAAACGGTCGAGCTGGAACCAACTCCAGAGGAGCGCACCTTCCGAGTGTCTATGTCGTGGGGCGACGAGAATCATCAGTCTTCAGACGTTGACACCGGCGCTGTAATGAACGATGAGATATCGGTCTCCTACATCTCGCGAATAGTCGCTATTCCTCCACCTCCGACTTCCACTCTTGGTGGAGCGCTGGACAGCCTTCTCAAAACAAATCAAGAAGGTACCGATTAAAAAGCTCGTTCTACGCGCGTTGGTTTATCCACCCCACGATCACGTCGGCTGCTTCGTCACGAGCGTCTTCGCGATCTCGCAGGTAGTGATCTCCTCGGATAGTGACCGTCGTCAGATCGTCTGCAGCGAGCGACTCAACAATCGCTTTCGTGTCACTAGGGAAGACTCCACTATCGGCGTCGGCATCAATGACCAGCGCTGGGATAGTTACGCGTTCTAGGTGCGGAGCTGCGGAGCATGACGAATCAGAGAGACTCCACATCGATAACCAAGTTCGCAGGGAACTGACCGTGCCGACGCCGTAGATCCCGTAGTTCGACCTGCGGGGGTCACCGAGATAACAACTTGGAGATTCACGATTATTCGGGTCAATCGAACCATCGATCATTCGTAAGTCAGCCCATAGCCGCGGTGTCGTGAACAATCGATCATGATGACCTGCCGCTACTACTCGGTCAATCTCATCTCGAGCCCACTGGGTAATCCGATGATTTCGGTCCCGCTGCGCTTCACGATATTCGGCAATAAAACTTTCAGTGAACGGAACTTCTCTTCCATCCGCGAATGGGTCGAGACGTTCAATGACACTCAGTGAATCATCTTCTCGTTCAACTGATGGGTCCATCCAATTCGTTAACACCTCTGGACGCCCAGGATGAGCAGCGAGCGACACATACAGGTCTGCTCCGGGTATCTCAAAGGCCGCGGAAACGATTGAGTTGCGTCCATACTCTGGTTCAAGGTTCGGGTCGGCTGACTGAGACTGATACGCGGCCATCAGTGACCCGCCACCTGAATTCCCGAGTAATACGACAGTTTCAGCGCCCGCTTCTTCGCGGAGCCAGCGAACACCAACTGCTATATCGGCAAGCGCGTGGTCAAGGAGAAAATAGGGTTCAGCCCCTCGAAAACGCGTATTCCAACCAAGGAATCCAATCCCACGTTTGGCGCAGAGATCAGCAATGTAATGTTCACTGAAGTCGATGTTGTAGTGCGTAGCGATTACGGCCACACGAGGGCGACTACCTCGGGGTCGATGGTAGACCCCTTGACAAGGGTGACCTCCAGCTCCAGCCCGTCCAACTACCGGGGATTCGAGGCCAACAAACTCGCGTTCGACAGATGTACTCAGTTGACTTCTCCGATTGGGGCTGCCAGCAATCGAGCTGCTTCTTCTTCGTCCACCGGCATCCCTGCGGTATCGCGACACAGTTCTACGAGAACTTGATTCGGGTCCAGGTAATACAACGAGTAGCACCACCCATGATCAATTTCCATGGTGGGTTCGACGCCTTCTGACATCATTCGAGAGCGAATTTCCTCTTGCATTTCTTCCGTTGCTTCAAAAGCTGCATGATTAATGAAGACTGGCACTCCAAGACTTTCATTCACGTCGGTCACCCAATCATCGCGTTCGCCTATGTTCTCAAACGCGAAAAACGCAATGCATTGACCATTTCCTGTATCAAAAAAGACGTGTTTGATCCATCCGTCTTCTCGGTCATGGAATTCCGTATTCACTAACGGAAATCCAAAGAGGTCCTCGTAGAAGTGTCGTGTTGCCTCAAGATCTTTTGTTGAGTAAGCGACATGATGAAATGCCATAGCGCCTCCAGTTATTCATCTTCTGGTCTAGTTTCGCGGACGCGAGCACCTTGCACGACCGCGATTGCTGCAATCACTGCTAGGAACACCGATACCAGCGCTGCCCAATGCGCCAGATCATGGTAACTGCGTTGCTCCACAGCTAGGCCTGACGAGATGCCAGCAGCCGCTCCAGTTGCTGTCATCAAGACATCGGCAGTCGACTGAGTGGCAACACGGGCTTCAGGAGGGAACGCCTCGGTCATCAACGCGCTGCCCGCTACAAGCGAGGCACACCACCCAATCCCAATTAAGAACAACCCAACAAAGTGGCCCGTTGCTTCAGCTGCATCGGTGTGCGAGGCAATCTCAGCACCCACAGCAGTAAATACCGCACCCACTCCTATGAGCAATTCTTTGCTTAACCGGTCGGCGATTCTTCCTATCCATGGCGAGAACGCATACATACCGACGATATGAAGCGAAATCATCAAACCAATAACTAGCGGGTCTTGGTTTCCGTCTCTCATATGGAGCGGCGTTACAGTCATCACTCCTACCATCACGCCTTGCGACAGCATCATCCCCAATAAGGCAACTCGCGCGGCGGGTCGCGAGAGAATCAAGCTCAGATCAGAGAACCGAGGACCTCGAATCCGGGTTTTACTGGCATCAGCCACTAACAAAAGCGGGTCGGGTCTTAGTCGTTTCAGAATGGTTGAGGAGGCAACAACGAACAGAGTGACGGAAACCATGTATGAAAAAATGAAGCCGCTTCCGCCTTCCGATGACCCCGCCAACGACCGAAGCCCCAAACCGACTGTCGGTCCTAGCACCGATCCAACGGTGTTTGCCCACACAACTAAGCTGATGCTTCGCGCTCGATTTTCATCAGTTGCAAGATCAGAACCCGCGTAACGGGCCGCTAAGTTCCCAGCCTGGCCACATCCGCAGAGCGTCATTCCAACCACTAGTAAAATGTAGGTCTCTGTCAACGCCGCTAATAATGCGCAAGTTGCTCCGACGGACCCAACTAAGTATGCGTATCCAATTCCAATACGTCTTCCGCGTCTGGCCATCACGGCTGCAACCGGAATGCCCGCCAAACTTTGGCCGATGCTGAGGCCGACCGCTGCAATCGCCCCCAAAGTGTCGCTCCCGGTTATCTCACTACCTAGAAGGGCTGCTACGGAGTACGAAGTTCCCATAGCTAGACCGCCCGGAACAACACCCTGTTGTAATACCCGAACGGTTCGCTTTTGTATAGCTCCGTGTTCAGTTGTCGAGTCGCTCAATCGGTTCTCGATTCTTGTGCGATGGCTTGCGCCCATCGATAGTCCGGCTTACCTGCTGGACTTCGTTTGATCTCATCCACCTCGATTATTGATTTTGGTCTCTTATATCGGGCGATGTGATTAGCGCAATGTTCAATGATCTCTGACTCTAGGTCTTCTTGTTGTCCCACAAGTTGAACGATGGCAACTACTTCGTTGCCCCACCTTGCGCTTGGGCGACCGCACACCACAGCGTCGTAAACGGCTGGGTGAGTCTTGACAGCTGTTTCTACTTCTTCAGCAAAGATCTTTTCTCCACCAGAGTTAATCGTTACCGAATCTCGGCCTAGAACTTCGATACGGTCGTCTGCGAGTAGGCGAGCTCTGTCTCCTGGAACGGAAAATCTGACTCCGTTGATGACCGGAAAGGTTCTTTGAGTTTTCTCAGCGTCATTTAGGTAACCCAAGGGCACCCGCCCAGACATGGCAAACCAGCCAATCTCTTCTGATCCTGCTTCAACCACGGCATCCATTGTTGCGTTGACCACAGCGCTTCCCGAAGCAGGCACGAAGTCACCTGTACTAGCTGTTTGTTCGTTGGTGCTTACATTGCTTCCTTGAACACCAGTCTCGCTTGACCCGATCGAGTCTCTGATAGTTACTCCACCAAATTGTTGCTTGAGTTCTTCTTTCAACTCGGAGTTCAGAACTGCGCCGCCACTTATGATTGATCGAAGCGAACGAGGAACTAGTTGGCCAGATTTCGATGCATCCAAAAGGGGTCTAGCGAAAGCATCGCCAACTATCTGCAAGAATTCGACGTCTTCGCGATCGCACACCTGGAGGACACTTGCTGCGTCATAGCGGTCAGTTACATCAGGGAGCACCACGGTGTGGCCCATCGAGAGCGCTTGGAGTGCTATCCACTGGGCCGCACCGTGCATAAAGGGTGCGCTTGTCATCCATCGCAAAGTTCCTCTGCCTGCCGCCTCTGCTACTTCGGCATATGACTCGTATTCACAATTTTCTTTCCTGTTTAGACCACCTAGTGCTCCTACGAAGAAATCAGCGTTCCTCCAAAGCACACCTTTGGGCATTCCAGTAGTTCCTCCTGTGTAGAGGACATACAAGTCATCAGGAGAACAGTCATCTAGATCCCTCGCATCGTGGCCCTGAATAAAATCGTTGTAGTAAATAGCACCTTCAAGTAGCTCATTGTTTGAGGTGTCTGGCACTTGAATAATGAGTTTTATATTCGGCAGTTGGGGTAAGATTTCCGCCAAGTTCGGGGCATAGGCAGAGTTAACGATCACGGCTTTTGCCTCTGAGTCGGTCAAGAGGTACAGAAGTTCATCCGCCATATACCTGTGATTCACGTTGAAAGTAGCGGCCCGTGCGGCCCAACCTCCCAACATAGATTCGAGATATTCAAACTCGTTGTTGAGATATAGAGCTATGTGATCTTGCCCGCTTTCATGGCCGGCCAATTCCGAGCGTTCCTTTTGGCAACCGATTCCTGCAGCACTTAGAGCACTTCCTAACCGGCGATATCGCTCGACAAAGTCGGGGAACAGGATCTCAGTGCCCCGATGAACTAATGCGATCCGCTCGGGACATGCGTCAGCGACTTCTGCTATCACCCGAGCTAGATTAAATTCCACCGACGCACAGTAACCAATCTGAACGCCGTCAGTTCTTGAAAAGCACTCCAAATTTCCCGTCAGTGGAACTATTTGTTATACCAATAGCTTTCGATGGTTTGGTGGTCGGAGAAGATTACTTACATGGATAAGCAACTAGTTCTCGCATCAAGCTCACCGCGTCGAAAAGAGCTGTTGTCTTTTCTAGGAGTCGATTTCATCGTCTCCGTCCCCGATGTTGATGAGTCACTCATTATCGGTGAAAAGGCTGAAGAGTATGTTCAAAGAGTCGCTTCGCAGAAAGTCTTAGCTGTAGAGGGCTTTGTGGTTCTTGGGGCTGATACCTGCGTCGTATTGGAGGACCAAATTTATGGAAAACCGGTTGATCTAGACAACGCTGAATTTATGCTCCGCGCGTTATCTGGCAAAGTGCACCAGGTCGTATCCGGGGTTGCTGTCCGAACTGGCGACCAGTTAGCAGTCACGGTGGTTCGAACCGATGTCGAATTTGTATCTCTGGATCAGCGTCTCATTGATTGGTACCTGGGTTTAGGCGAGTCTCTAGACAAGGCCGGTTCCTACGCTCTCCAAGGTGCGGGCGCTTCACTTGTTAAAGCTATTAGTGGCAGCCATTCGAACGTGATCGGCTTACCCTTGGTGGAAACCGCAAGCCTGCTAGTTCAAGCTGGCGTCGACTTGATGTCTCCGAACCGAAATAGGACATCGTGAACCCTTACAAGAGTGCGCTCAACGAAAATCTTAAACCGTTCCAACCAGGGGAAGTATCTCCGGTGACCTTGGGGCCGATCCTTCTGGAAACCCCAGTTGTTTTGGCACCAATGGCCGGTGTGACGGACTGGCCTTTCCGATCGTTATGTTCAGGTTGGGGCGCTGCCTTATATGTCAATCAAATGATTACAGCGAGAGCTTTGGTCGAAGAGAACTCCTCGACATGGAAGCTGGCCGAGTTCGGGGCTAATGAGGCGATTCGATCAATCCAGTTGTACGGCACTGACCCCAAATATGTTTCTTTAGCTGTTCAAATGCTCAAGGACCGCCTCGGTGTCGATCATATCGACATGAATTTTGGATGCCCGGCTCCGAAAGTCACTCGGAACGGGGGCGGCGCAGCTATCCCCTTCAAACGTCGACTTCTCGGGGCAATAGTTGAGGCAGCGGTCAAAGCCGCAGATCAGACCCCGGTGACTATCAAATTTCGCAAAGGTATTGACGAACAAAATTCGACCTTCCTAGACAGTGGACGAATAGCTCAAGATTTGGGTTGCGTCGCTGTGACTTTGCATGCTCGGACCGCTACAGATCTCTACTCTGGGCACGCAGATTGGGACGCTATTGCAGAACTGGTGCAGAGCATCGATATCCCTGTGTTTGGCAACGGGGACATTTGGGAGCCTTGGGATGCGTTGCGGATGATGCGTCATACAGGAGCGGCAGGAGTTGAGATTGGGCGGGGCTGTTTGGGGCGCCCTTGGCTCTTTGCCGATCTGGTATCCGTCTTAAGTGGCCAGGAGCCTCAATTAACTCAACCGACACTTGGATTAGTCGCTGAGGTCATGCTCGATCATCTCAATCGTCTTCTCGAATTTTATGATGAAGATGAGAGCACCGTCGTCCGCAGATTTCGAAAGCACGCGGGTTGGTACGTTGCAGGTTGGCCCGTAGGGAAAGAACTCCGAAGACACATTCATGCTGTGAGCAGTTTTGGTGAGTTGGAATCCATTACTGATGAATTCGACCATGACGCAATACTTCCCCCCGAGGGTGTTCGAGTGAAAAGGAGCCACACCGGTGGTCCTCGGAGAGTCGCTCTACCCGAGAATTGGTTGGCGGATCCTCAGGAAGCGGTGATGCTAACTCCTGACGCGGAGGCAAACGTCAGTGGTGGCTGACTCTCATGCTCACTCATCAAAGGAAGCGTTACGGAAAGAATTGCGGCCGCTACGGGCCCAGGTTGACTCAGCTACCGAAAAGATTGTGGTTAACCATTTAGCGGACTTCCTAGGTCAGATCGACGGTGTATTTCTCTTTTATCGATCAATGCCTAATGAGCTTCAGCTAGACAGTTTGGCTGATCGCCTGGGATGGGAAAGGTTCGCCACGACTCGGACTCCAGAGAGCGGACCACTCACGGTCCATAGTGCTAGCGGAATTATGGAGCGACACAAGTTTGGGTACATGCAACCACTCAAAGATGCCGCGAAGTTTCCACTTAATTCAATTTCGGTAGCTCTTGTACCTGCTCTCGCTATCGATACGCGAGGCAATCGACTGGGCCATGGTGCAGGGTATTACGACGAACTGCTTTCCCGCATTTCCGCCGACTGTCTTAGAATCGGTGTGATTACAGAGCGATTTATTTTCGATCAGTTACCACATGAATCTCATGATGTCCCGATGACGCACCTGGCATCTGAAGCAGGGGTTCGGCCGGTTAAAGCGGTGAGCGATTAGTTCATGTGGGCTGGTATCGCATTTGACGCCATCGAGAGGTTGCGGTTGTGACTTCTACCATTTCCGAGGAAAGCAATACACCATCCACATAGATGTCACGTCCATCAATTTTTACAACCCAAGCTCGAGCAGTTACTTCCTCAGACAAAAAGGCTGGCCTCAAGTAGCTGAGTTTCATTTCTGCTGTGGCACAGGCAAGGTCCGATGCTTCTTTAGTGAGCGTACTTTGAGCCGCTACCCCCATCACCTCGTCGAGAATCGCCGCCTGAATTCCACCATGTATCACTGTGTCGAATCCGCAATGATGTTGCTGCGTGAGATGGGTAGTTTCGACCGTGCCATCGTCATATCTAGAGAAGACCAGCCCGAGTCCTTTGTCGTTTGAAGTCGAACAACCGAAACACTGATCTACTCCTGATCTTTCAAGCGGATAGGGGCTTGGTGTTGTTTGACGGTAGTAATCCGGTGGGCTTGTTGTCACATCCGAAAGCGTAGGCAGTTAAGAGGGGCTCTGCCGGCCTCATTCCAGAACTTCTGCTATCGCTAGTTCAGCGATTCGCTCTCCGTCATATCCCAGTATTCCCTCCAAAACTTCCATCGTATGTTGTCCGTACGTGGGCCCTGCCCAATCAAATCCGCCTCGCGATCGAGACAAGTGGTGCGGGATACCGTCGATCATCACTTCACGAGCTTCTGGGTGCGGGACCCAAGGGAAATGGCCGCGATGGACTAGTTGCGGGTCATTCATGCAATGACCTGTGTCTTGAACCATATGGGCACTAACACCGTGATGTTGGAGACGAATTTGAAGTCCTCCTGGATTCTGGACTTGAGTCCAGGTGGCGATCATTTCGTCAATTGTTTCCACCTGTTGGTGCCGCTCTTGCAAAGTTAAGTCAGCTAAATCTTCGCGCCTCATTTCCAAACACAATGATTTCCATTGGTCGTCGTTTTCGCAAGCAATCGCGCACCACTGGTCTTCTCCAGAGCATGGGTATACCCCGTGCGGAACCATGTTGGGATCAGCATTTCCCGTACGCGTCGGCATGCGATCTGTTATCTGATATTCAAGAATTCCCGGAGTCAGATAGTGGGTCGCTGCTTCTGCCTGAGAAAAATCTAAGTATTGGCCCTTTCCAGTTCGACGTCGATAATCCAGCGCCGCCAACAGTGCCGCAGCGGTGAAACGAGGCGACGTGTAATCGGTGTAAGCCATGTATGGTCCAGCTGCTCCTCGGTCTGGCCATCCGGTGATGTCGTAGAATCCAGCGATAGCGGCCGCTAAGTTGCCGAAGCCCGCGAAATTCTTCATCGGACCTGTCTGCCCAAAGACACAACTGGACAGAACAATAATTCCAGGGTTGATCTCTTTTAGAACTTCGTACCCAAAACCCATCGACTGCAGGGTTCCGGGAGTAAACGACTCAACCGCTACATCAGCCCACTTCGCAAGGTCCAGCACGACGTCTTTGGCTTCGGGTTTTGACAAGTTGATAGCGAGACTCAACTTGTTGGAATTGACGGCATGCCATGCGATCGCGTTTTCTTGGTCGGGGACGTCATCTCGATGACCCAATGCTCCTCTTAGCAAACAAGGTCTCGTGACTGATTCAAGTCGGACGACTTCAGCTCCCCAATAGGCAAGAATCTTTGTGGTGAGTGGCGCTGCGGCGACCCACGAAAAGTCCAAGACTTTTAGCCCTTCTAACGGTCTTGTGCCGGCTTCGACCTTTTGCGGATTAGGTATTTCAGACGGTCGCTCTCTATGCGTTGCGATCACAGACTGGTGTTCTCCCAGAATTGGTGCCGCGTCTAGTCGACGTAACGGAGTTTCACTGGCGTGAATGAAGGGTCCTGGGTAGCGAATACCTTCGATGTCATCCCAAAATTCGCGGGCCTCGAACTGCTTACTGGCAACTACGTCAGCTAGATCGGCAACCGGTGTGACTAATAGTCCTCGCTCCAAACTTGCTTCTAGAAACTCCGCTTTAGTCTTATCTGCCGCGAAGTCAGCGATCAGGTCCATTACTCGCGTCAGCTCTTCAATTGTTTCGGTGCCTTGTTGTATATGTATTGCGAAATCCACCCAATCTTTGTCTCTTGTGGCTTCGTCGCAAGCACCTTCTTCACACATCCAGTCCATGAAGCGTTTGAACATTGGGCCAATCATTGCTCCAAAAGCAACGGTGATAACTACTTCGCCATCGGCACAGGGGTAGGTCCATCGCAGGTGAACAGGTCCCTGCTGAACTCCGCCAGACATCCGTTCTTGGGGAGCTAATCCGGCTGGTCCATGCAAAATTGCAGGCATGGCCGTCTCAGACGTCGCTTGCTGAGCTGATACATCGACGTGTTGTCCCTGGCCTGACCTGGACCTTTCGTCGCTGGCAACTAACGCACCGACGAGCGCTTGACATGCAGCGTGTGACCATGCTTGGGGAATAGATATGCGAACTGGCGGTCTGTCACTATCTCCGTTGCAAATCATTTGACCGCTAGCAGCAACCAGAGTGAGGTCTGTTGCTGACCAGGTCGCCTTAGGGCCGTCATCACCAAATGGGGTTAACGACACTGTGATCAAACTCGGGTTATTGGATCGAAGCTCTTGTAGGTCTAACGCGAAGGGGGTAGCTCCACAGTCAATAACGAAGTCAGCTCCTGTCGCTAGCTCACTTATATCTGAGGCGGTCCGGACGGTAACCGATTTTTTGCCTCGGTTGTACGCGTCAAACCAATAATCGCGTTCCCACCCTTGCTCCGGTTCAGCCAGCACAACCTCACAACCGAGTTGAGCTAATAGGAAACCTGTCATCCATCCTCGACGGTCGGTGAGGTCGATAACGCGGTAGTTGTCAAGCATGAGTCCCCCTAGATAACCATCGGAAGCTTAGATCGACTTCTTGGCTGCCTTTCTCGCTACTTCAATTTCTGGGTGGCGAAAACACTTGCTTAGATGATCGTTGACTATTCCATCTGCCTGCATAAGTGAATAACAAGTGGTTGGACCAACAAATCGCCATCCAAGTTGCTTTAGCGCTTTACTCATCTTTTCGGATTCCTGAGTTTTTGCCACTACCTGCGAAGGTCTTTCGACTGGTGGGGAATCGGCGGGCTCGAAACTCCAAAAGAACTTGGCGAGTGAGCCGTGCTGTTCAACAGTAGTTATAGCGGCTCGTGCATTCGTGATTGTGGCTTCGATCTTGCCGCGATGTCTAACAATCCCAGGGTTATCAAGAAGTTTTTGGATGTCTTGGTCACCAAATGCAGCAACCTTCTCTATTTGAAACCCGGAGAAAGCTGTTCGAAAGTTATCTCGCTTGCGAAGGATGGTGAGCCAAGATAATCCTGCCTGAAAGCCTTCAAGGCACATTTTCTCATAGAGCTTTACGTCGTCAGTTACCGGCAGTCCCCACTCAGTGTCGTGGTAGTGCGCGTAGTCCGTGTCTCCTTCACCCCATGGGCAGACCAGAAGCCCGTTACTGCGGATTTTAATTTCTGTACTCATGAGTCAAAAAATAACCGTTACTACCCAATGTTGGCTTGTCTTCTGACTTCACTGCAAGACTGAGCTAGACAACCAAGGAGAAGTTGTGAATCAAGATCTACAAAGACTCGTCGACGAGAAAGCTTGCGAGAAACTCATCGCTGAATATTGCCACCTAGTCGACTTCGGCAATGCCAGCGCGATCGCTGACCTGTTCACTGCCGGCGGTTACTGGTCAGGGCCTGGAGTTGAGATGATCGGGCAAGACCAGATACGAGCTGGTTTCTCCGCCAGACAAGACGTGACACGCCGTCAATCGCGGCATCTCTGCACAAATGTCTTAGTTCGGGTTGAAGGAGACGAGGCGACGAGTCTTTGCTATCTGCTCAACTTCCGTCACGACTCTCCAACCGGAGTTGCTGAGTCTCCTGCTCCGGCCGGTTTACCAAAGTATGTAGGCGAGTACCACGATCAATTTGTGCGCACCTCCGATGGTTGGCGATTTGAATCGCGACGTTTCGAATTAGCCTTCCTTAGAGACTGAGGGTTAGCCCGCAGTTAATTGGCTAACTAGCTGGCTGCGGTTCAGCCGCTGCTTGGAATTCGGTGTCTTGTTCAACCTGGCTACGCATTCCTTGGGTCATTTCAGAGTGAAGCTGGCGGACCTTAGAACTTCCAGTTGTCATGAACAATTTGGGCAGTATCGCGTGCACTGCACACGCCAATCCAGCAACAAGTAATTCTTTCGAGAAATGACTAGCTACTCGAAAGTGCTCTCCGTAGCTCTCGCCCACTGAGGATGGATGTTCTGTGAAATAATCCTTAACTCCCATGCCAACAGAGTAGGGATATCAGCACAACACGTTCGTGCCTACCTCTGCCCATTCTCGTTCTATTTTAGAAATACATACTGTATTTATTTCTTTTAGCGCAATATTCTTGTGTTATGGACATTATTGATCGGGAAATCCTGCACTTACTTCAACAAGACGCGACACGTTCGTCTCGTGAATTAGGTGACGAAGTTGGTTTAACTCCCACGCCCTGCTGGCGACGCGTGCAGTCGTTGAGAGAGGCCGGCATCATCGAACGCGAAGTGGCGATCTTGAATGCGTCTCAACTCTCTTTGGACATTAGCGCCCTAGTCCAGATCCGTACTAATGAACATTCCGCTGCCTGGCTTACCGACTTCACCGCGGCAATTGAAGAGTTTCCAGAAATCGTTGAGGCTTTTCGGACTAGTGGCGAAATCGACTACATGCTCAGGGTGGTTGTCCCCGACATGAATTCCTATGACGACTTCTACAAACGCTTGATCGAACGGGTAGCGCTTTATGACGTTCGAACAATTTTCGAGATGGAAGAACTAAAGCGGACTACCGCTCTTCCCCTTGATTACGCGCCTTTTGACAGCCCGTAAATCATCACTGAGTCAGGATCTCAACCGCAGCGTCTACCGCTACCTGAGCGCGCTTATCAATACCCCTCGCATCGGCACTCGCTATCGGATGTTCGATAACCGCAAACGGGTGGAGCGGTACACCTTGAACTCTGGCCATTAACTCAGCCGCATCAACAAAGGGTGATGTCATGATGCTGACTGCGGGAACTCCGTTTCGCTCTGCCATTACTGCGTCATGCAAACTGCACGACGAACAACTACCTCAATCACCTACACCACTTAGAACTGCATCCCACCCCATCGCTTCTCGTATTAGTTCTGCTTCGGCTGGGGCGCTGTAATTCTTTTTCGTTCTGCGAACCACTTCCGACACCCCGTATTTAGTTCGCAAAATGGATTCGACCTGATCAAAGAAAGGTGTCGTGTTCTCTTTGCCATTTGATATGAGCCCTACAACAGCTCCTTGCAAGCTGTTAAGTCGCTGCGCCGGTTCCGATGCAACTAGCTGTTGTTCGTGACTTGGATTCATGAGTTCCATTGTCATGGCACCTCACAATCAACACATGCCCCGACGGCCACGGTAGTTGCGCGACTTTTAGTTCCTAGCCATGGTGGAATAATTTGCGCAAATCCACCTGCTGGACCACCAGCAGCGACAACCATAAGCTCTTGGGGAGACTCCATAGCTAAGTACTCGCGATCCGCGCGGTCTTTGACAACTGAACCCTTGCCTACTTCTTTCCAGGATCCACGCTTGACTCGGGCTCGATTAAAAATACAGTTCTGGATGTCATCTTTAGACCATCCGGCGTCAAAAAAGTGTCGACGAAGCTGGGGAGGCAGCACAACGACATAATTACCCGCCCATATTGAATAATGGAGTTGGTTAGATCGAATTTCAGCTGAGATCGTCTCGCAAATCTCTTCTGGGTTCGATGTCCATTCGTTCATTATCTGTCGAGGCGCCATGGCTGCCACAGCTGTGACCGCAGATACATCAGATTCTCCGAGACGCTCTTCGGCTAGTGACGGCCACGGAGAGTTCTCTTCATCCTCAGCTATGCAGTATGAAAACTTTCCGGGGTGACCCAACGTGGACCGGTCGATTTCGCCGGGTCGGACATCCAAAAGGTTAATAAGAGCAAGTCGTATCGCCCGACCGACAGCAGCAGAGGCGCGGTCAGTGTTACCTAGGGCGTTAAACGTCGTCACCATCTCCAGTTCACGGCGAATTGGTCCGTTTACTATGAGCAATATTGCGCATCCTCCGGTTGACGCAGTGGCTCCGTGAAGGAGGAACTCCGGTGCCAGCATCGCTGTAAACGCAGTTACAACCAGCGGAAAGTGCTCCGGTAGGCACCCTGCCATCACAGCATTGACTGCAAGTTTTTCTGCGGTTATCGACCGTTCCCTTACCGGCTCAATACCGACGAGATGTTCAGGCGGCAACAAAGCCCATTCCAGGCAGGCTGATACAAGGTCAGGTGTCGGCGGAATAATAGGAAGGCCATCGGTCCAACCGTTGGCGTGGTAAGTCTCCTGAGCTGCGGAGAAGTCAGAAGTAGTAATGCGAGAAGATTTTAAACTCACAGGCGATTCCAGTCAGACTGTCGCCGCCAAGCTATCGCCACCCACCGGCAAGTCAGCGACGTTTATTTCATAGAGCTCAGCAGTGTTGTCACACAATATGTCCTTGGCTTGCACATCGGTGAGACTGGCAGCGTGCTCGTCAAGCATCTCTTGACTCCACGGCCAGGTACTGTCGCTATGAGGAAAATCATTAGCCCACAGAAGACGCTTATGGTTCACATGATCGACCATCTTGAAAGCAATCCAGTCATCCTGAAAGGTCGTATAAATATTCTCCCGAAAATATTCGCTCGGCAATTTCGACAGTTCTTGACCTGGTGGAAGCCAATAACGGTGACGTTTGTACGCATGATCCATTCGGTACATGTAATGCGGAACCCATCCTGCATCAGCTTCGACACACACGACTCGTAACTGTGGATTTCGCTCGAAGACACCACCAAAGACAAGGGTTCCCATGATGTCTTGGTTCGCTCGGATGATGGTCATGAAAGAGTTTGCCTTGGGTCCCCGTGGTCGACCTGATTCTTTCGCTGTCAGTATGTGCCAGGACAGCGGTAATTTGAGATCAACCGCCGCTTTCCAAAACGGGTCCCATCTGGGATCGTCGTAATCGAAGTCGGTCGCAGGATTTCCGGGCATCATTACCCCACGCATCCCACTTGCTTTCATCGCTTCTAGTTCGGCGATACCTTCTTCAACTGATCGAAGCGGGGTTTGGGCGATCGGAAGAAGTCGATCTCGGTCTACCGAGCAATAATCACTGATCCACCTGTTGTAGGCCTCCATAGAGGCTTTCTTGTAATCAGCATCAGGGTGGTTACAAAGCACCATGCCCACAGAGGGATATATGACCTCTGCTGATACTCCATCCCGGTCCTGGTCTTTTAACCGATAGTTCGAATCCCATCCACTACGCGGCAACTCATCCCACTTCGCCTGTGGATTCAGGTCTTCGGGGGCCTGACCAGCGGCTGCAATCAGGCCCATTTGGATAGTTCGTTTCATTCCATCTATGACATACACATCGCCCCGGTCCTCAGTCTCCACCACATGCGGAGCGACATCCCTCCATTTCGGATCGATGTAGTCCAAATATGCGTTCGGCGCTTCAGCAATGTGTGAATCCGCGGAGATAATCGGATAATTGACCTGCATTGGCTCCCCTTTCCCCAGTACACGCATGCTACTGAGATCACGGGAATAGTGCTGGCCTGGTGATAGCAATAGCGAGTGTTCCTGTTGAAAACAAAGTTTCAAGAATTCGAAAAACTTTTAGTTCTTTGTTTCGCGACATTCCTAGTGATGGCAGGCCAAGGGGTTGTAGGGCCGGTCTTACCTCTCTATGCAAGAGATTTCGGCGTTAGCGCAACGGTTGTTGGACTAACTCTCACTGTGTTCGCTTTAGCTCGCTTAATCCTAAATGTTCCAGCCGGAATGATCGCTGACCGATTTGGAAGACGCATTCTTCTGATCGGCGGTCCGATTTTGACCTCAATCGGGATGTTCGGTTCAGGGTTCTCGAGTGACATTTGGTCACTACTCATATGGAGATTTGTTGCTGGAGGCGGTTCTGCCTTTTACATGAGCGGCGCCTTGATCTATCTAATCGATATCGCTCCAGCCGACCGCCGCGCCCGTTACGTGGCAACAAATCAGTGGGCTTTGAGTGTCGGAGTCGCTTTAGGTCCGGGAATTGGTGGTTTAGTAGCTGAGCGTTGGGGACTGGCAGCACCATTCCATCTGGTTGGAGTAATCGGTTTGGTAGCTGCGGTCTACGCGATTTTTCGGCTTCCCGAAACCAGAAATTCGATGGCTGCAGCCTCTGGCAGTAAAAGTCCCATTCGCGAAGCAGCAGTGATCATACGCAGCGCGCCATTTATCGCAATTGCTTTTGTTACCGGAACAATCTTTATGACCCGCGCAGGGACTCGGGCAACTTTGGCCCCTCTTCATGCCGATGAGACATTGGGCTGGGGCCCGGGCGAAATCGGCTTAGTTTTCACTGTTACCGGAGTGATGACACTGTTCACCCTTTGGCCCGCAACATGGGCCACGGAGAACATCGGCAGAGCTTCAGTCATTCTATTTTCGGGAATAGCTGCTGCATTGGGGACATTCGTTATCGCTTCTAGTTCGACTCCACTCTGGTTCGTGATGGGGAACGTGATCCTTACGCTTGGGACTGGCACTGCCGGGCCAGCACCCGCTGCTTTTGTCGCCGACCTTTTTCCTGAACAATTACGTGGCTTGGGCATCGGCCTATACCGATCTGCCGGGGATGTCGGTTTTGTCTTGGGGCCGCCAACCTTGGGCTGGTTAAGCGACAACGCTTCAATGTCTGTTGCCTTTCAAGCGGCTGGCTGCTTGGTCGGTGCTGCTGGGATCTGTTTTGTTTTGGTTACACGCCGAAGCGAGAGTCGTATCGCTGACTAAACAAATCAATAAATTTTTGAAGAACCGTCGCCAGCTCCTCCTTCGATCGCGTTCTTTAAATCTTGGTAACTGCCTTTGGCCACGGCAGCGATATCTCCACTGATCGTTTGCATCATGAAGCCCTTTCCCCGACGGTTAGCAGCAAGAGCGCTCGTGGAATGAATGCCTGCAATCTTGCCTGCTTTATTGCATCTCTCAACGATGTATTCCAGGACTTCTTTATATTCATCATTATCGTCGCTGTACGCCGGTCCGTACCCGTAGCTCAACGACAAATCAGCGGGTCCAACATATATTGCATCGACTCCTTCGACTGCGAGAATTGCATCAAGGTTCTCAACCGCGTCACGGGTTTCGATCATGGGGATGCATGCGTTGGTTTGGTTCGCCGTTGGGTAGTAATCCTCCCCAGCATTTGCTGCACGTCCTCCAATGATGGTGGGGCCGTAACTCCTCTGACCCAGTGGCGGATATTTTGTCGCTGCCACTGCTCTTTGAGCCTCTTCAACCGAGTTCACCATCGGAATGATGATTCCTCGGGCACCGGCATCGAGCATCCGTCCTATGATTCCGGGCTCGTTCCAAGGAACTCGACATATGGGCGTCCCCTTTCCGGTCATAGTTACGGCTTGCAGCATGACTGTGGCGACTTGGTAGTCAGCGATACCGTGCTGCATATCGACGCACACATAATCAAAATCAATGCGTGCGACTGTTTCCGCCGCATGGGAGTCGGGAAGCGATAGCCAACTGCCAAGTGTTTCAATATTTGCGGCCCACTTCTCCATTAGTGCGTTTGACATGTATCAAAACTTTCGGGAACAAGCGCTGATCTCAGACCAGCTCAGATCGGATACTTCATTGTTGTTCAAGCGGGCTTCCAAAACCACATTCTTAGGTTCTTTAATTTGTTCCAACTCCTACATTGGGTCGCCTCTCTAATGTCCTGTGTGCTTTCATATCAACCCTGTTATGGCTGTCTTTCTTTCTGTTGTCACCGCGTTTCTGTACGGCTCTGGCGATTTCTTGGGCGGAGTAGCGTCGCGGCGAAATTCTCCTATACAAGTCCTAACAACAGTTTCTTTAATCGGCGCCGTACCTCTTTTGGTTGTCGCTCCGTTTATTGCGCAGAATCCAAGCACAAGCGATTTGTTCCTAGGAGCCGCAGCAGGACTTGTCGGGATCACAGGTCTAGGACTTCTTTATCGAGGACTAGCGCGGGGTCCCATGTCAATCTTCGCTCCTATCACAGCGATCGTCTCAGCTGTATTCCCAGTAATTTGGGGGTTTTTCCGCAACGACGAACAGGGTTTGCAGATCTGGTTTGGACTTGCAGTTGGCCTAATTGGGATCTTTATCCTGAGTTCTCAACCAGCTGGTCAAGAAATTCGGATTTCCGTTTCGGTTATTTTTGAAGCCCTGCTAGCGGGCCTGGGCTTCGGACTGTTCTTCTCTCTTCTCAGTGAAACCAGCACTGAATCGGCACCTTGGCCCATTGTTGCCGGCCGATTTTCGGCAACACTGATACTTCTATGCGTTGCTTTGACACGAAAGACGCAACTACGACCCGTTGGTAGCTGGATCCCACTGATCGGTTGCGGAGTTTGCGACACTGGCGCGAATGTGGCTTTCTTATTCGCTCTGCGCTATGGACAGCTTGGACCCGTCGCCGTATTAGCAAGTCTCTATCCCGCTGTCACTGTTCTCTTGGCTCGTGTCGTTTTAAGAGAGCAACTAACCAACAGACGGCTAGTAGGCCTCCTTTTAGCTATGAGTACTGTCGTACTCATAGGTTTGAGCTGACTAATTCAAAATGTCGTTCAGAATCGCGTTTTGCTGAGTAACGATCATTGGTCCAACCTTGGCAACATATTCAAGCCACGCCGGGTCAGAAAATAGCGCGGTCCTTTTCTGTGTTCGTTCTTCGAAATTTTCGTAGCGCCACATGTGAATAACCTGGTTGAGGTCTCCTACCTCGCTTACGTAATAGCCCACTGGTTGACCCAGATGACTCTTTTGTATAGCGAAGCCCTCTTCAAGGTAGAGAGCGGCATATGTGTTCGCTGTCCCTGGCTTCAATTCGTATGTTCGCATTTCAACGAAACTCATGATTACCTCCAAGTTCGGTGGATAAATAGTTAGTGATAGTGGTCTTGTTCTTTTAGCTCCGTCGATCTTGAAAAACCGGGAAACTAGTTCTGGTCTGCTTCACGACTTCGACATCTACGTCAGCCACCAAAAGGGTCTCATCGGATGTTCCTGAAACGATAATTTCACCCCACGGATCTATGAGTGCGCTATCTCCGCTGTAGCTGAGCCCATCTCCGTCACCTACACGGTTAACACCCAATACGTAGGCTTGATTCTCAATGGCGCGAGCCTGAAGGAGCGTTTGCCAGTGGATTCTGCGACCGGCAGGCCAGTTTGCTGGGATGACAAACAAGTCAGTGGATTGAGCTGTTTGCCAAAATTCGTCAGCGAACCTGAGGTCATAACAAATAAAGAAAGTGGTCCTTGTCCCTTCTATATCTACTTGGAGGAACTCGCTTCCTGCCCCATAGTTTTCGGGTTCCGCAGAAAAGCTGAAAGGGTGGATCTTTTTGTAGCGGTAGGTATCACCGTTCGGTGCCACCAAATTAAGTGTGTTGTAGGCGATTCCGTCTTCCCATCGCATCGGCACCGAACCAGTAATCCAAATTTGATGTTCGGCAGCTTGGTCCACGAGAAATTGGTGACTAGCACCGTCCAGCGCTTCCGCACACTTTGCTGAATTCATAGTAAAGCCAGTCGAAAACATCTCGCTGAGCACTACTAACCGTCCCCCTTCGTTTGCTGCTTCTGTGATTTGGGGCCTGAGCTTCTGAAAGTTCGCGTCTGGGTCTTCCCATACGATGCCATGCTGAACAGCCGCTACTCGAAGGCTCATACCAGGCTCTGCAATCTCTCCACTGCCTCAGTTAGAACATCCAGGCTTTTGCAAAACGTAAATCGGATGAGGTGCTGGCCCTCTTCCCGATTGTCGTAGAAGACAACATTAGGGACAGCAACGACACCGACTTTTTCGGGAAGTTGCCAACACAATTCGAGACCATCTTCGTATCCCACCGATCTGGCGTCAGCGGTCACGAAATAAGTACCTTGAGATTCGAAGATTTCAAATCCAGCCGACCGCAAGCCTGCAGACAGAAAGTCACGCTTCTCTCTCATGTCCGATAACAAATTCTCGTAGTAATCGTCCCCGAGGGCTAATCCCACTGCTATGGCGTATTGAAATGGCCCACCGCTGACATAAGTCAAAAACTGTTTTGCTATTCGTACAGCGCTTGTCAATTCAGGAGTTGAGCAGACCCAGCCAATTTTCCAACCAGTAAACGCGAAGGTCTTTCCGCCTGAAGAGATTGTGACAGTCCGCTCACGCATCCCAGGAAATGACGCAATCGGAACGTGTTCACCTTCGAAAACAAGGTGTTCGTATACTTCGTCGGTGACGACTAGAAGATCACGCTCTACTGCAACCTTGGCAATGAATTCGAGCTCCTCGCGAGAAAAGACTTTCCCGGTCGGGTTGTGAGGGGAGTTCAACAAAATGAGTCTGGTCTTAGGCGATAAGGCTGCTAAGAATTCAGACTCTTCGAACGCGTAATCAGGCGGCCGAAGAGTAACGACCTTTTTTATAGCGCCCGCCATGGCGATATTTGCCCCATATATGTCGTACCACGGTTCAAAAGTAACTACTTCGTCTCCGGTTTCACATAAAGCAAGCACAGCTGCAGCTAATGCTTCTGAAGCGCCTGCGGTAACAAGGATTTCCGAATCAGGGTCGTAGGAAAGTCCATAAAAGCGTTGTTGATGGTCACTAACAGCTTGGCGCAGTTCTGGGACCCCGATACCTGGCGGATATTGATTGCCTAAACCGTTCTGTATGGCAGCTGTAGCGGCTTCAATCACTTCGATGGGTCCATCTTTGTCAGGAAATCCTTGTCCCAAATTCACAGAATTGGTTTTCGCTGCAAGGGCAGACATCTCAGCAAAGATCGTTGCTCCAAAACCTTGCAGTCGAGCGTTTAAAAAGGGTTGACGTGAACTCACATCTGACACGTTAGGACCTCAATAGGCCTTGCTTCTCATCATCTTGCAACTGGTTTGAGCGAAGAGGCCAATCGTGCGCTTGACTATGGTCATGAATTCCCCAAGACCTAGCGACCATGTCCCAACCCGATACGACGTAGCGGATGTTGACCTTGCATCTGTTGATGGTGTTCTTTCTACAACCAGGTCAGTAAGGCTTCGCCTTGATTTAGATCGCTCTGTTCCCAACGAACTTATTCTTGACTGCATAGATATCGCCGAACAAGGTCCGGGTGGCGGTAATCAATCAAGTCGCAGGTGGTTAATTGTTCGTGATGCGGATCAAAAGAAACGCTTATCAGAGTTGTATTGGGAAAGCGCTGGGAAGTGGATGGTCTCCGCTCGAGACAAGCTGGCCGGAACCGAACACCGCAACACGAATGTCATGCGCTCAGCCGCTCACTTGGCAGAAAATCTCGAGAAGGTTCCAGCTTTAGTTATTCCATGCATATGGGGAGTCCATGACGACAGCAAAAAACCCGGGTTGTTCGACTCAGTGGTCCAGTCAGCATGGAGCTTTTGCCTCGCAGCTCGAGCTCGAGGCCTAGCTACTGCATGGACTACCGCGATTCTAAATAACGACCAGGAAATTCGGGAGGTTCTCGGAATTCCAGAAGGAGTAACTCCTATTGCTTTGCTACCTGTCGCTTTCAGCACTGGCGGCGACTTTGCATCGATATCAAGACGTTCGGCCGAAGAAGTTACTTACTTTGATAACTGGGGTCACACTTGGGAACAGCGTGATGACAATGCGGACCGAGTCATGAACGAAGGCCCAGGGGTTACCGTCGAATTAGATGTTGATGCTTCACCGGCAAAAGTTTGGTCTCTAATAGCTGACATAAATATAGGGGCCGAGTTTTCAGAGGAGTTTCAAGGCGCAACTTGGATAGAGCCTTCTGATGCTCCTGCTCTTGGAGCTCAATTCGTTGGCACCAATAAACACCCAAAAATCGGTGAATGGCAGACAACATCTACAATCACCGAGCTCAAAGAAAACGAGTTGTTCGGTTGGGCTGTAGGCGACAGCGAAGAAAATGCCGCTGCACGGTGGCGTTGGGAAATAGACGAATTGCATGGTCAACGGTGTCGACTCCGTCACACTGTACGACTGGGTCCAGGACCGTCTGGATTAACTCCTGCGATTGAAGCAATGCCTGATAAGGAAGCGCTTATCATCAGCCGGCGCCAGGAAGAACATCTCGCGAACATGCGTCGTTGTGTTCAAGGCGTGAAGGCCCTCGCCGAAAATTCGTGACAGGGAGATGGGCTCCGAGCCCAACCGGTGAATTTCATTTGGGGAATCTCCGCACGGCGCTTTTGGCGTGGCTATTCGCGCGCTCGGCAAGCACAGAATTTTTGTGGCGGTTCGAAGACCTTGATGGAGCGGTTAGAAACGATTTCTACGACTTCCAAATTCGTGATTTCCAACGTATTGGTCTGAACTGGGATGGTCAGATTTTCCGCCAAAGTGAGCGATTAGATCTATATCGGGACGGCATCGAAGACCTTAAACAGCGAGGCCTGACTTATAGGTGTTGGTGCACTCGACGCGAAATTCGTGAAGCTACCGTCGCACCACACTCACATCTGCCTGAAGGCGCGTACTCCGGCAAATGCCGTCACCTTACGACAAAGGAGATCTCAGAAAACGAGAGGTCGGGTCGAAATCCAGCGCTTCGGCTTATCTCTGAAGGTCAATTGATTCGGATCGAAGATCGCCAGTTGGGAGATTTCGAGGGGGCCGTCGACGATTTTGTGCTGTGCCGCGGAGATCAGACACCCTCCTACAACCTGACAGTAGCTATTGACGACGCTGACATGGGAGTCACCGAGGTCGTACGCGGAGATGATTTACTTCCGTCAACACCGCGCCAGGTGCATTTGTTTCATTTGTTCGGTGTCCAACCTCCCCGTTACGCACATGTGCCTCTCGTCTTGGCGCAATCGGGAGATCGCTTGGCAAAACGAGATGGCGCCGTCACCATCGACGACCGAGTGGCGCTCGGAGAATCAGAGTTGGATGTCTTGAATCATTTACTCTCAAGTCTCCAGTTACCAAACATCGAATCAGTTGATGAGCTTGATCAGATAATCCGTCATTTCCATCCGAGTGCTTTGCCAACTTCACCTTGGATATTCGACCTTTGAGCCAACGAAGCTCCTAGCGCCATGGTTCCACAATAATTTTCGCATGGGCTTCTGGATCGCCTAGATCCTCAAAAGCTTCGCCTACTTCACTTAAACCGACTTGCCCTGTGATGAGCGGACTGACAGCAAGCTCTCCTTCGCTGATCGCTCTCAAAGTGTCTGCGAATTCTTCAGCTGTGTATCCCAAAACAAATTGAATGTTGAGTTCTTTTCCAATCCCGGTGAGGGGCCGGAAACTGTCTTGTTCCATGCAGACTCCCACCACAACGATTCGGGTGTCTTTCATCGCACCATGAATGATCTGGTCAATGACACCTGGCACTCCTACACATTCAAAAATGAGACCTGGCTTGGGACCCGCGTTGTTGAAGCGAACCATCGGGTCCTTGCGGTCAACATTCTTAGGCCAAGCCGTCTGCTGCCAACTTTCGTATGGCGAGATCACCGCTGGATCCAGAACCTCGTCTGCGCCCATTTGCTCAGCTAGCTGTCGGCGCCTTGGAGAGAAATCCGCGCCTATGACTGGCCCTAAACCTTTTTGTTTCAATGCGGCGATTACCGCGAGACCTACAGGCCCGCATCCGATGACTAAACAAACATCTTCGCTCGTAGCGCCAGATTTCTCTACGGCATGTCTTCCAACTGCCATTGGCTCAGTAAGCGCTGCTTCTTGAGGTGTTAAGCCGTTCCTTACCGGCAACAGCAATCTCGACGAGAGGACCATGTTCTCTGCATATCCGCCCGGGAACTCGTTCGAGTAGCCAAGAGTGTGAATCCGATCCGAACGGACGAGGACTGGCATAGAGCACACAACGTCGCCTATTTGGAAATGATCAGGAACATTTTCTCCCAGATCTAGTATTTCCGCGCAGAATTCGTGGCCCATGATCAGATCTTTGTCTGCGTCATAGACAAGAGGTCCACCAGTTTCTTTCTGACTCGCAACCATTTCATGTCCATGTCGAAGCGCGTGCAGGTCACTTCCGCATATCCCACATGCCAGCGTTTTGACTAGGACTTCACCGATTAATGGAGTTGGGTCAGTTGTGGTATCGACAACAATATTTCCTTGTCTGGTGAATGCTGCTCTCATCTCTGCTCCCTACTATTTTATTTCTAGCAAGTCGGCCAGTAAGACAAAGGTCGGGCCTCGGGTGGTGGGATAGACCGGTGGGAGAGCATTTCTAGGTCGTTCGCTAGGACACCGCGGGTGTCACCTGGATCAATGATCTCATCGATCCGCATCGTTCCTGCTGCTTCATAGGGGTTCGTGGATTCACCGACTTCTCGTACTAGTGCGACACGTTCGGATTCCCGGGTGTCACTATCGTCAATGCGAGCGAGTTTTGAACCGAAGGCCACGTTTACCCCGACTTCGGGGTCCATAAAGCCAATCTCTGCTCCTGGCCAGCTGTAGACGCCGAGTGCTGGCATTTGTGAACCATTCATGGCTTGCCACGCCAGTCCAAAGGCCTTACGAATGCATACGGTTAACGTCGGTGCTGAGCAGTTTTGGAGCGCGTGCATCATTCTCATTCCCCAATGCAACATCAGTTCGTGTTCGACTCGTTCGCCAACCATGAAGCCGGGAACGTCAGCAAGAAAAATGATGGGGATGTTGTACGAATCGCACACGGTCGTAAGTCGGATGATCTTGTGACAGGCCTGCGGATCCAGAGTGCCTGCCCCGAACATGGGATTGTTAGCTATTACCCCTACCGAAAATCCGTTGAGACGGGCCATGCCGCATACGACGTTACGGGCATACAAGGGTTGAATTTCTAAAAGCGAATCGGTGTCAACGATGCGTTTGACGACTTGTCGCATGTCGTAGCCACGTGTCCGTTTTGCTGGCACAAGTTCCGATAATCCGGGATCGTAATCCAATGAACCTAAGGTTTCGTTTCTGGGTGCTGCCTCCCAGGCATTGTTAGGCAGATACGAAAGCCACTTTCGCACTGCGTCATAGCCCTCTTCGTCAGTCTCAACTCCAAGATCTATTTGGCCGGTCTTTCTTGCATGGACGTCAACTCCACCCACATCTTCGAAAGATATGATCTCGCCGGTAGCTATCTCGAACACTTTCGGGGATGTGACAGCTAGGCAGGATCCGCGGACCATTACGACGTAGTCAGATAGTGCGGATAGAAAAGATGAGCCACCGAACGACTGCCCCGTGACCATGGTCGCCATTGGGACTCTGTGTTGGCGTTTGGCAAGCTCGAATAGGCCGCCGGGTTCACTTATACCTTCAGCCCCCATTGTGTCCGGTATTCGCGCGCCGCCCGTTTCTCCGAAGTGGACAATGGGAATGCCCATTGCCATAGCCCTTTCATACAGACGATGCTCTTTTCTGGTTCCGACGATCGAGCTTGAGCCACGATAAACAGTTATGTCGTCACCGAAAACTGCAACGGGTCGTCCGTTGACTGTTCCATGTCCACCGATTTTCCCGTCACCTGGCGTCTTTTCGCGTTCTTCTGCTCTGATTGATCGACTAAAGGTCCCAATTTCTCGGAAGGTGTTCTCGTCGAGAAATCCATCGATATGTTGACGGATTGTTCGGTCCCCTTCATCAGACATTTTGGCAACTTTTTCTGCACCCCCCATTTCACTTCGAACGCGCTCTGCACGAGCAAGTAGATCTGAGGTTTTATCTGGATCTGTCATCAGGCACCCTCTACGTCATAGTCAACGATTAACTGTGAGTAACGTTCACCAAGTTGCTCAGGAGGTCTAGCGGGGACCATTACTTGGCTGACCCCTGCCTCTACTAGTTGGTCTAGATGGTCTCGATCCCCAGTTGAAGAGGTCCAAAGCTCGATGAGTGCAGGGTCACGCCCTGCTTTCTCCGCGTATTCTTTGACCCGCGAATACAAATCTGTAAGCGTTTCTATTGGTCGTTCTGCCGGGAAGAACACATCGCCCAACTCACCAGCTCTGCGAGCCGCTCTATCCGAATGACCTCCAACAAGTATCGGAATGGGTTGTTGGGTTGGTTTAGGTTGGCAATAGACAGGGGCGAAATCGACGAATTCGCCATGAAACTCCGCTTCTGTTTCCGACCACAAAACTCGCAGGGCTTGAACATATTCATCTGTACGAGCTCCGCGCGCCTCAAAAGGTACTCCTAACGCGTCAAATTCTTCTCGAAGCCACCCGACCCCAATTCCCAGATCTAAGCGACCATTACTCAGACGGTCAAGACTTGCAATTTCTTTCGCTGCAATAAGAGGGTTCCGTTGCGGAAGAATCAGTATCCCTGTTGCTAAACGGATAGTGCTTGTAGCTGCTGCTGCAAAAGCCAGCCATATCAACGGGTCAGAATGGTCTAGTTGGCTAGTTCCTTTGAACAACCGTCCACCTTCGTCATAGGGATACGTAGAGGCATACTGCACCGGGACCACTGCATGTTCAACAGCCCATATTGAATGAAACCCGACTTCTTCAGCGGTGCGCGCTAGCTCTGCTGCGGCAATTCCTTCCACATTCCCCATCAAATTCGCTGACATCAATCCGAATTTCATAGGTCAAGCCTTCCTTTTCGTGAACTTCCAACAATCGTTGGTCTCTAATAATGACATTTATCCGTTGTCAGAGTCCGGGGACAATCACTCCATGAACCGGTGGTGGCTTTAATCCTTTTCCAGCCATGTCCGCCAGTAACTCTGCCGTCTCCTTAAGTCCGACCTCTCGTCGACTAATTAAGTCAAACGGGAATTTTCTTTCAGCTAGCAGTTCTAGGGCCCTCCGGTACACAGGTGCGTCCACTCCCAACGCTCCCTTTACGGTGAGCTCTTTCCAAATGATTGCATCGGTGTGAAGATCTGGAGCACCTTTTTCACCACGAACGCCCGCCATTACGATTGTCCCATCAATAGCGCTAAGTCGAACCGCTTGACCAAACGCAGTTGGGGCGTTCGCCGTTACATCAACGACAACATCTGCTAGACGTCCTCCTGTAGCGTCGCGAAATTTCCTAGCCGGATCTTCTTCCGCAACGTCAATAACAAGATCGGCGCCCATCGCTTCAGCCATCTCAAGACGGGGATGATCATTCGGTCCATATCCCGTTACAGCGATAAATTCAGCTCCTACGTCTCGCGTAGCGACCAGAGCACACAAGCCTCGAATTCCAGGACCAAGTATCGCCACGTAATCACCGTGTTGGGTTCCCGGAATCTCTACTCCCCATTTAATTCCAGCTCCTAGCGGGTTGAAGAGAGTTGCCTCTACTGGGGTTAGTCCTGCTGGCACAGGCAACACTAGAGAGTCTGAGCTGAGGTAATGGTGAGTCGCGTAACCACCAAACAGTGATGGCTCGCGGTCGGTTGGAATCATCCCGTACAAATCCGTTTGACCATGTTTTAGGCAGCGTCGATACACACCCGCCCTGCATGGGTCACACGTGCCGCAAGCTTGCCAACATTCGATCGCAACTCGATCCCCGACACCGATTTTCCACCTGGCAGCAGCTTCTTCGCCGATGGCTTCGATAGTGCCAACCGTCTCATGGCCTGGCACCACTGGATATGGAGCAGGGATATGACCCGTATATAGCTCATGATCAGTTCCACACAAACCACACGCTTCTACTCGCAGTAGGGCGTCATCGGGCTGCACCTCGGGTAGATCGAAGGTTTCAATTCGTAGGTCTTCCACGCCGTGCAAGACCGCTGCAGTTGCTTCCCCCATGGACCAGAAGCTAGCGCCTCGTCGTTGTCTTGTTTATTCCGGTCTTTCAAGGAACTCTGTGGCTTCTAGATCTACTACTTGAAAAGCATGGCGATTAGCCATCGCGACGAACATTTCATCGCCTCTATCGGTTCGACCCACAATCATCGAGGCAAGAATGGCCATGATGAACCCGGACCACGAATATCGCCTGTAATTGAGCCAGAGCTCATCCCAACTGACAAAAGGGATTGGGTCTTCTTTAGTCAGCTCTTCGAAATAACGAAGAACTAATCGTTCTTCATTTTCGCGTCTTATGTCTGGCTCAAACGCCGACCCAACGAAATAGGAGACATCGTGAGCACCATGGCTGTGGGCGACGGTTTGCCAGTCAACGACAACGAGCGGAGGGACGACCTCCGAACCTGGGGGCGCGAACATTAGATTGTCGAGTCGGAAATCCCCATGAACCAGGGTTGAAGGCTCGGGGATGTTCGAGAACCAGTTGGATGCATTCCGCACGAAACGTTCACTGATCTCAGTCGCTTCTGCAGTTAGGCCATCTCGATAGCGTTCAACAAAGGCCGGTTGTAGTGATTCTAAGAGAGCGAGCGTTTGCGCGGTCTGTTCATCATTGCGCCTACTGACCCATGGCAAATCGAATAGTGTCTCGTCACCCCAGAACGAGCGATGAAGTTTGGCTGCTTCTGACAAAGCCATAGCTGCTTGATTCGGGCTACATCCTTTTAGTTGATCTCCTTGTTCTCGCGGATCAAGGTCTTCCATGACTATGACGATGTCTGCGGTTCCTTCGATGAAATCGACATAGTAAAGGCGGGGTATAGCCACTCCAATCTTTGGAGCAATCTGACGGTAGAACTCTGCTTCGCGTTGGTAAGTCCCAACCTGTATCCCTGTGGCTCTGCTCTGAGGATCAAGGGCCGCGAATTTGATGACCACGGTGCTAGGGCCATCATCGTCGTTCCAATTCAAGTAAGCCCGATAATTCGCTCCAACCTGTCCTGTACCAATGGCCTCAAGTCGGCAATCAGTAAGCTCAGCTTCTCGCCCTAGGACGATGTTCATCCAACCGGTAGTCACCTCATCGGGATGAAACACGGAAGGAAGTTCTGATTGCACTCCGTTATGTTGCCTTGGTATCCCACTCTTCGCACACTGTTAGCGATTATGACCACTCAGTACAGGTAGGACGAAAGTACCTCTCATGGCGTCAATCTCCGTAACCTGCAAGCTATGCCTCGCTTCCACATTCTGATCGCAGCTTTTTTATCTTTCTTCTTCTGGGGATGTTCGAGCTCAGATAAGCCCCCGGTAGAAGAGCAATCGGACTCGACGGTTGTTGAGTCAGAGGTTTCTTCAAGCCCGCCTACCTCTCTCGACAGTGCCGAGCCATGGGTCGAGGTTTCATCGAACACTGGCCGACCAGTAATTTCGCTACTACCTCGAAATGAAACCCCTAACGACCTAGTCGTAAGAGACATTTCCGTAGGAACTGGGATGCAAGCAGAAATTGGCGACGTACTAGAAGTCAACTACGTAGGGGCGCTACTCAGCGATGGAACAGAGTTTGACGCAAGTTGGAATCGCTCGCAGACGTTTTTTGTCCCTATAGGCATGGGCGCCGTCATCCCTGGTTGGGATCAAGGAATAGTCGGTATGCGTGAAGGAGGCAGACGAGTACTAATTACTCCCCCCCATTTGGCCTATGGAAGTTCAGGCGCTGGTTCATCCATTCCACCTGACGCATCGCTCGTTTTTGTTGTCGATCTCCTTTCAATCCTTGATCTGGAACCGCCAGCTATTCCCGAACCCACCGAAGTTGGAGAGTTGCTAGGTGTAGAAGACCTGTACGAGGGAACTGGCGATCCAGTGGAGTCCGGGGACACGGTAACCGTTCATTATCTCGGCACGCTTACAGATGGAACCGTATTTGATGCCTCTTGGCGACGAGGAATGCCCTTCACCACCGTTATCGGAGTCGGCAGGGTTATTGCAGGCTGGGATCAAGGAATAGTCGGTATGCGTGAAGGAGGCAGACGCCTTCTCAAAATCCCTAGCGACTTGGCATATGGAGAACGCGGTTCAGGTGCCGCTATTCCACCCAACACTCCCCTGTTGTTCGTCGTTGACTTGATTCGGATTCAGAGCTGACCAGCTACTAGATGCAAATGTGTCTCTGACTGACTAGCGTCGGGACAATGGATAGCATCACTGTTGCCCGCAGCATGCGGGGTTCTTTAGGAATGTTGGCGATGGCGTGGCTACTAGCCCCATCCACCCAAAAGAAGGCGGCTGAAGCCGGCATGGGGGAAGGGCAAGGTGCCTACGCTGTGGGCCGGCTAGGTGTTTTGGGTAACTGCCCAGTAGATAACGTCGTAGCTGCAGCTTTCTTCTGGGATCCGGACCACATGAGATCTATGGTTGAAGAGGGGCGGGCGGCTTTCGACCCAATCGAAGGTGGGCGTGTCTATGCGCGAATATGCCAGGAGTACGGGGCTGACGCTTTAGCTGATTTCGAAGGCAACGAACGACTAGGTGAACTACTGGAGCGGGTCGTGCGAAACGCTGCGCCGCAAGGTGTGCCTACATTCGTCGGATGGCGTGACCAAGAACTCCCACAAGAGACGGGGCCTGCAAAAACTTTTCAGCTAGCTCAGTGCATGCGTGAACTTCGCTTCGGTCGCCACGCTATAGCCGTGCAGTCCTTAGGCATGGGACCTCTCGAAGCAATCCTTAGCGGTCCAGCCGGGGAATGGAACGCAGAGTTCTTTGGCTGGTCGAAGCCATATCCAGATGTAAGCCACTTGGAATCTGCAAGAGATGAGATCGAAACATTGACTGATCGCCTTCATGCCCCAGACTTCGAGTGCCTTAACGACGATGAGCGCGCTGAGGTAAGGGACCTGTCTAAGGCTGCGCGCTCCCACGCTTCTGAACGAGCTGAAGCCGCGGAGATCTAGTCAGTCCAGGTCGTTGAGCAGGTCCTGGTGCTCTCCTAACCAAGGGGCACGAGTCGCGGACCACGGTGTCGCCGAAAATCGGTAAGGGGCTCCTGGATGTGTGTGAGTCGTGTTGCGATTCTCGTAGAAAATTTGTTCCGGGAAGCCTCGCCCAACAAAGTGGGGGTCCCCAATCATCTCTTCGGGGGAATACACGATGCCGCATGCCATTCCTCGCTCCTGGAGCCCGACAAAAAGATCGTAAGCGTTCAGGTGTTGTCCTAAAAACTCGATCGCTTCTCTCCCCGCCTGAAACACTTCACCAGCTAGCGGATCTTCATCCAGCTCAAGAAGCCCAATCCGTTCAAATTGGTCTCCAAGTTTCAATATCTCATATGGAGAGCACTGATCAACAAGCTCAAGCTCCTCGATCCAAGAACGAAGGGCCCGGAATTCCTGTTTGTTTCGAGGTGGGACACCCGTGTTGAACCATCGCCCGTCAGCGCATTGGATTTGTGTCCATTCAGTCATAGTTGGGAGAGCATGACGCCCTGTTTGGCGTTCAACTTGTTGTTCTCCGTTAAGCCACCACAAGGTCGCAAATTCAGTTGTGGCATTAGATGAATTCAATAGTGAAACGTCAATGAGCTGTCCCTTGCCGGAATTCTCCCGCCACATGAGTGCTGCGAGAATGGATGGCACGGCGTAGTGACATGCTGTGTGGAATGCCTGATTTCCCCCACCTCGAACTGGCGGTATCGCATGGTCGTCGTAGCCGCATGACCAAACTGGACCGCCTTCTGCCAACAACGTCAGATCCGTTGCAGGCGGGTCAGTTCCATCTCGGCCGTGATGAGTAATCGAAGTCCATATGAGTTCTTGATTCGTCAAATGAAATTGTTCCCAGTCAAGACCTAGAGCGTCTAAGCGTCCCAGTGGCTCAGCTTCGATAACCACATCAGCGGTCTTAACAAGGGCGGCAAATCGTTGAGCATCGAGTTCAGACTCCAAATCAAGGGCAACAGATTTTTTCGATGTGTTGTAATGCCACCAATGCAAGGAATTTTCTCGGTCGGCTACATCACCCGCGAATGGCTCCCATAAGCGTGTTTCGCAACCTTCGGGAGGTTCGACAACGATTACTTCTGCTCCCATGTCAGCCAACATTTTTCCTGCGAGCGCGCACCGCTCGGAAGCTACTTCGATGACTCGATAGCCAAACAAAGCTGAATTCGATGTCACATCAGTCATTCTTAAATCACCGACTCTGCGGCGAGTGTTTCGATCTCCTCATCACTGAGACCTAACAGCTCGCCGAATACATACTGGTTATGTTCACCAAGGCAAGCGGCTCCGCGAGCTATCGACCATGGCGTTTCAGACATTCGAACCGGAAGACCCTCGACTTTGCACTGCCCTACTTCGGTGTGCTCAACAGTGACCCAGAGTTCTGCTGTTCGTTGGTCATATTCAATTCGTTCTTGTGGCTTGAGAACTGGTGCTGATGGCACCCCAGCATTGATGAGCTCTTGAGCGAGTTCTTGGCGGTCGTGGTTCAACGTCCAAGTGGTTAGGAGTTCTTCCAGTTCGTCTTCATCTTGTACTCGGTTTTCTATGCGGGTCCATCGATCTTCGCTGGACCAAGTTTCTCCGATGATTTGCGACAAGATTTGCCATTCTCGGTCATCTCTGACGGCGATTGCTATCCAGTTGTCGTGACCTTTAGTTGGCCAAATGCCGTGTGGCGACATTTTCGGGGACTGCGAGCGGTTGCTATTGGGCATTCCTTCGCGTCGCATCGGTCGCTGGTTCACGGTGGCATCTAAAGTTGCGACACCGTTGAGGGTCCCTGCGGCTTCAATGCATGCGAGGTCAACCCATTGACCTTGACCTGTTCGCTGTCGGTGGATCAACGCCATCAACACAGCCGTTGCCATGTAATAACCGCCCGTGTGATCCATAAATGAGTAACCCCAGCCAGCTGGAGGTAAATCAGGTAGGCCAGATGTATAGGTCAAGCCTGATACTGCCTGGGCAATAGGGCCCCATGATTTGAACGCTGCATAGGGACCGGTCGCGCCAAAGCCGTTGTTCGAAACGTAGACAATGTCTTCTCGGATCGAGCGCAAGTCTTCATATCCAAATCCGAGACGTTCCATTACTCCTGAGGCAAAATTTTCAGTAACGGCGTCACTTACTCTCACGAGTTCGCGAAGTAATTCTTTGGCTCGGCTATCACGCAAGTTCAGGGTGATCCCTAGTTTGCCGGCGTTGTGGTTGTTGAAGGCTCCGCCTGCCTCTAACCCACGCGCGTTGCCGATCCAAGGAGGAACCCCACGAAGAATGTCCCATTTGCCCTGTTGTATGGGGTCTTCAATACGAATGACTTCCGCACCGAAGGCTGCAAGGATCTTTGTCGCTCCTGCGCCAGCTAGCTGACCGGTGAAATCACAAATACGGATGTTGTCTAAGGCCTGGGACTTTTGGCTAGTCATTGATTTTCGCTGCCCATTCAGCATAGCCATGCACCCATAGCCGCTGCGCTGGTGTCTCCGGCACCTTTAGACCGCGGGCCTCAGCTATTTGGTCCATGGCTTCTTCGGGACTTACACCTAGCTGAGTGAGAATTGCAGCAGCGATCGTTGAGGACCTTCCTATTCCACCGCGACAATGAACGACGACCGAATCGCCTTTTTCTAAATCGCTTGTTGCCTCACTTATCAGGTTTTTCGCATCGCTGTAATCCTCCAAGATCCCAAAATCGGGGATCGGAAGGTTACTGAAATTGATTCCTGCATCATTGAGAGTTTCATGTTCCGCGAGCAAACCGATACTCGCTACTTCTTGTTCAGTCAGTAGAGAGATGACGTTGGTTACTTTCTCCTGCAGCAAATCTTTGACTTCGCGATCAAGAACGCTTCCACTCGGTGCCGGTGCTGTCGCGAGTCGCCCGGTTGGTGTCTTGATCCAATAGAGACGCATTATTCGTTGAGCATTTCGCGGGCACGAGCCTGGCATTCGTGCAAACGAACTTTTAATTGTTCGGTCCATTCTTTAAGGTCAGAGCGTTTCGCTCTCTTCCCATCAGCTGCTTTCGGTGGATCGAGAATTTCGCCTACGACGATCGTCACTGGCACTCGTGACGGGAACTTTGAACCAGTCGGCATCGCCACTTCTGTGCCAGCGATACCGACTGGAACTACCGGAACGTTTGCCTTGGAGGCCAGCCACGCTGTCCCATCGTATATTTCGCCAATAGCGTCTCCCTCTTGGCGAGTCCCTTCCGGGAAGACAAGCATGCATTCGCCAGCTTCAAGCATTTCTTTAGCTACGCGCATGGCGTCTAGATCAGCTTCTCCCCGACGAACTGGGAAGGAACCCAATGAACGCATAGCCCATCCTGCTGCCGCAGGTCTGAACAATGAGTCTTTTCCGAGGTATCGAACTCTTCGGTGACTAGAGCTCCCAACTAAGGGGCCATCAAGGTTTGATCGATGAGCCGGAGCAATGATCACACCACCTCGAAGTTGAAGCCGTTCTCTACCTTCGACCCGCAGCCGAAACCACCTGAACAGGAATACCCTTACCGAGCCGCGTACAGCTCTAAAGAACAGTTTGCCCATTAGGCCATCCGGCGAGAAGAGTGCCTTCATCATTAGAGAAACTAGCCGTTGCTGATCGGTTGGACCTATCGAATCCCCTGTGTAACCATCGGACTACTACAGTTCAATGGGTCATTCCAACAAGAGGAGCACTCACATGCCCGTTCCTACTGACATGGTCGGAGACCAGATTGGTCCGATAAAACACGAAGTAGACGCACGATGGGTTATGGCCTATGCAGCAGCTCTTGGTGATACCCAGGATTGTTATTTCGATACGACTCGCGATGACGGGATCGTGGCCCACCCAATGTTCGCTGTCTGTCCGGAGTGGCCAGTAATAGTTCAAGGTAGGGAGTTAGCCAACAAGTGGGGAATAACGCCAGAAGAGACTCGTCAGTCTGTCCACGCAACCCATGATTTGGTAATCCATCGATTAGCTCGGCCCGGCGACATTTTAGAGACTCACCTGACTTACACGGGAGTTGAAAACAAAAGTCCTGGTGCCTACACGACTATGAAACTCGAAACCTTCGATGCACATGGGGAACGAGTGTTCACCACTTATCAGGGAGGAATGTATTTAGGAGTGCCGACAAAAGGGCCAGATAGACCAGCTCAAGGTGATCCAGTTGTTCCTGACCTCGGACCTGTAGCTGCCGAACCACTATCGGAAGTCCAAGTTCCGGTCGCTCATGGTGCTGCTCACACCTATACCGAGTCGGCACGCATCTGGAATCCGATCCACACCGACGCTTCAATCGCTAGAGCTGCAGGTCTGCCGGCAATCATTCTGCACGGGACCGCTACTTTGGCACTCGGTGTCAGCGCCACTATTTCCGCTGTTGCCAACGGCAACCCCGAAAGCGTCCGTCGCATTAGAGGAAGGATGGCGTCAATGGTGCTGATGCCGTCAACTATTTCCGTACGCGTCCTAGACGTAACGCCAGTCGATGGTCAGAACGTCGCCCGTTTTGAGGTACTTACCGAAGATGGCGGTCCTGCCATTAACCAAGGACTCGTCTTCTTTGACAAAGATTGAATCGCTGTCAGCCGTCCACGTGACGAGCGAAGTGCTCCAAGGTGCGCTCTAAGGCGAGTGCAGCTGAGGACTCTTCATAGCTTCCCCGAGCGTCACAGTTGAAGCCATGGCCCGCTTCTCCGTAAATATGAGCATCTATGTGGGGCCATCGCTCGGCTATTGCGTGAACGTTTTCTAGTGGAATCCCTGAGTCTTCTGCTCCGAAGTGAAGCATCAGAGGCGCTTTCGGTTCTTCGTCGAGATGGGGCATGATCTGGCCGCCGTAATATCCAGACGCTGCTGAGATCTTGTCTGATAGGCGAGCAGCGGCCACGTAACAGATCGAACCCCCCCAGCAGTAACCGACTATGCCTACCCCACCCGGATGCGGGTAACCGTCGATCGTTGCTTCGATATCCATCATGACTTGGTCCATTGAGAGATCCTCGAACGCAATTTTGCGGCCGACCTCAATACCTTCGTCGTCGTAATTCAACTCAATGTTCTTTTGGACGCGATCAAATAGTGATGGGGCGACCGCGATGTAGCCAAGTTCCGCGTACTGGTCGGCAACGCTGCGAATGTGGTCGTTCACTCCAAAAATTTCTTGCACCACAACCACAAGTCCTTTGCGATTATCAACTCCGTCAGCAACATAGGCATCGAATTCGTGGCCATCGGCAGCAGTAACTGTGGTCATACTCATCCGAGTCCCATGAATCGTCTGGCGTTGGTGTAGACAACTTCTGATCGTAAGTCGTTTCTATCGATTTTTTCGAAGGTTTCGTCAAGTTCGGCTAGCGCCCCGGGGTAGGTGCAGTCGTAGTGGGGGTAATCGGAACCCCAGACGACCGTATGAGCCAGACCCATGTCAGCAAGTTGGGCAAAAGCTTCCCCCTCGCCAGCTTCCATCGTCACGAAACACTGCTCGGAGAAGATCTCGGTTGGTTCACGCTTCAACCGTGGCACCAGATGACCCATTGACTCTTTATGTTCGTCTAATCGTTCCAACCAATAAGGGAGCCAACCCAGCCCAGACTCAAAGAAGCCAACTCTCAATCGAGGATGGTCGTCAAGAATTCCGCTAGCGACGATCTCCATCACCGATGCCATTTGTTCGAATGGGTGGCACACCATGTGGACATAGAATTGGTTGCTGTACCTGGTTTTAGCGAAACTAGTCATGTCGGATCCGAAGCTGCCATGGATAGCGACCGTCATGTCGTGGTCTTCAGCGGCGGACCAAACTCGGTCTATCTCATCAGAAAATAATTCGAGGCCGTTGTAACGCTCAGGTCGGAACGTCATGCCCGTAAGCCCGGCTTCCGCGCAGAATTCAATCTCAGCCACCGCGTGATCCACTGACTGGAGTGGTGTGACACCAACTCCAAATAATCGGTCAGGGTTCTCCGAAACGAAGTCGGACATCCACCGGTTGTAACCACGGGCATTAGCTGCCGCCACCTCTGGGTTAGCTATGTCACCAGAGAGAAGGTGAAGCGAGGGAAACATGAGCGCCGCAGCGAGACCCTCGTCATCCATCACTTTCAGCCGCTCATTTGGGTCATAGCTACCTGGAACGATGTCATCCCAGGTGACGTCAGTGCCATATGCATTGGGGATGCAAGCCGGCGCGCATGCAGTCCCAATGTCAGAGTCCTCAATGAATATGCTGTCCAGTTTCCCAACTGGACGGCATTGCATTACAGCTTCCCGGAATTTGGGATCGGTGTACTCCTGCCATACAGACGTCGGCTCAGCTATGTGTGCATCAGAGTCATAGACAGGAACTGTCCCGCTTGATGCATACGGTTCTTCAGTAATTAGTGGTGCCCCCATGACACCATTGTTGCTCAGAAACTATCGGTCTCGCTCATTGAGTTGAATGAAGAACCCTCAATCCACGACTCAGAGCTATTGGCGTAACCGACATATGGCCTTCATTGGGGAAGACCTGCCAATGAAGATCTAGGCCTTCATAGTTTCTGGATGCCAACTGATCATGGAATTCTTGGTGGGGTGACAGCTCATCAGTTTCTAACTCACCTTTAGACATGAACACGTGGGCGTCAAGATTCTTGCCGCTTTCATATCGCTGCTGTTCACGACGAAACATGACTTGGTCATCCCACCAAACCGATGGACTAGCTAAGAGATAATGATCAAACATCGAAGGTTTCTCTAGCAGCACGTGAACACCAAACAACGCACTGAACGAGTGTCCGATAAACGTCATCTCAGAGATCCGATACTGAGTGTTGAGGAACGGAATGACTTCTGCATCCAACCAACGCCGAAACGCCTCTGCTCCTCCAAGTTGTTCACCCGGCACTCGCACGCCAGTTAGAGCGGGAGCGTCAACCGCCGTGGTTGTGAAATCCATCGCTCGAAGCTGGATCACCTCCCGATAAGAGGGCTCATCGTGCGCCACCCCAACAACAATCGCCTTGGGAAGTTCCTTCGACGGTGCTAGCAGCCGCACCGTGTCCACGACCGTCCCATATGTCCACATGGCGTCAAAGCACACATAAATCGGATGCGGTTCATCTCCGTCGGGGTCATAGGTGGGAGGTAAATCGACCCATAAGACATAGTCCCTTTCAAGGTCGTTACGTGTCATTCGATGGGCTGTCGGAGTCCAGGGGGAACCTAATAATTCACTACTCACGGGTGCAAGTTTGGCCGATGATTGTCGAACGCGCTTGCTCTCAGGCTCTGTTTCACCTAGTAATCCATGAGCGAAGAACTTGTTTAGAGGAAGAACAGCATGGCGGTACTCCAATCCCACATTGATACCAACGCCGATTGGTTCGAAAAAAATTGCGATGACATGCTGGAACAGCTAGCGATCATCGACGACTTACATGAAGAAGCCGCTGGTGGCGGTGGCCCGGCTGCCATGGACAGAATGCGTAGTCGCGACAAGATGCCAGTCCGTGAACGGATACAGATGGTGTTAGACCCCGACTCCCCATTCTTCGAGATCAGTTCGCTTGCTGGCTATTGCACTAATTACGCGGTCGGCGGCGGCTTGGTAATGGGTATAGGCGTAATCGAAGGCGTTGAATGTGTAATCGAAGGCAACGATCCGACAGTACTCGGCGGGGCTATGACTCAGGTCGCCGGACGGAAGCTAATGCGCGCAATCGAAATCGCACGGCAAAACCGCATGCCTTACATCCAATTTGTCGAATCGGCTGGTGGTGATCTGCGCGGAGACGAAGACCCTGAGCGACAAATGATCGAACAGCAGGACCATTTCGCTGAGTCAGGTCGACTGTTTTACGACGTAACCGAACTGTCCAAGCTAAGGATTCCATCCGTTGCCGTTGTATTCGGAAGTTCAACTGCGGGAGGCGCCTACCAACCAGGTATGAGCGACTACAACATCTTCGTTAGAAACCAATCCAAAGTTTTTCTTGGCGGTCCACCTTTAGTGAAGATGGCCACAGGGGAAGATAGTGACGATGAAACACTCGGCGGCGCTCAAATGCACGCGGAGGTCTCAGGTCTGGCCGATTATCTTGCCGAAGACGAAGCTGAAGCTCTTCGAATGTGCCGTGAGGTAGTGAGCCATTTGAATTGGAGAAAATTGGGGCCAGCACCATCTATGGCAGATGACCCCCCTCTCCATGACACCGAAGAGTTGTTGGGCTTGATGCCCAGAGACCTTCAAGCATTAATTGATTGTCGAGAGGTCATAGCTCGCATAGTTGACGGATCACGTTTCGAAGAGTTCAAAGCCCGATATGGAACAACAGTGATTTGCGGGTGGGCATCAATCCACGGATATCCGGTCGGTCTGATTGGCAACAACGGACCTCTATTCAGTGAAAGCGCTGAAAAAGCTGCTCAATTTATTCAATTATGCAACCAGCAAGATATTCCAATTGTGTTTCTTCAAAACATCACCGGATACATGGTAGGTAAGGACTTCGAACATTCCGGGATCGTCAAAAATGGTTCCAAAATGATTAATGCAGTCTCCAATTCGATGGTTCCTCACATCACAGTGATACTGGGAAATAGCTACGGCGCCGGTAACTACGGCATGTCGGGAAGGGCGTTCAACACGAGGTTCACCTATCTCTGGCCAACCGCGAAAATTGCCATCATGGGCCCCAAGCAGATAGCGGGAGTTATGTCACTTGTCCGTCGAGGGCAAGCAGCTAGAAAGGGCATCGAGTTTGATGAGGAAGCCGATCAAAAAATTACTGAATCGGTTGAGCACTATCACGAGCTGAAATCCTTAGCCCTGTATTCATCTGGGCGAGTCACAGACGATGGGATTATCGATCCTCGCGATACCCGCGACGTAATCGCACTATCCCTATCTGCCTGCAGTAACAACAAAATCGAGGGCGCTGAGGGCTTCGGCGTCTTCCGAATGTAAGGAGAGCGCAATGACAATAAGACGACTCCTCGTAGCCAACAGAGGCGAGATTGCTCGCAGGGTATTTCGCACTGCAAAAGAAATGGGCATCTTTACAGTTGCCGTTCATTCAGAAGGTGATGCTGATGCTCCATTCGTTAGCGATGCAGATCTAGGCGTCGCTCTTGGTGGCACTACCGCTACTGAGTCTTATCTCGATAGCGGAAAGGTTCTCGAGGCGGCAATTTCGGTCGGAGCTGATGCGATTCATCCTGGATATGGGTTCTTGTCCGAGAATGCCGACTTTGCTCAAGCAGTGATCGATGCCGGGATCACTTGGGTCGGGCCTCCTCCGTCAGCCATCGCTGCTATGGGCGACAAACTAGAAGCAAAGCGCACCATGGTTGATGCGGAGGTTCCAACGCTTCCATCAGTCGAGGTATCTGAATCGTCCGACCTTGAAGCTATTGCTCAAGAGATTGGCTTTCCGTTACTAGTTAAAGCCAGCGCCGGAGGCGGCGGCAAGGGAATGCGCGTCGTAGACAACAAAGCTGATCTCGAAGATGCTGTTCTTGGGGCTAAACGCGAAGCTCTAAATGCGTTCGGAAACGACACTGTCTTTCTTGAACGTTATTTACCTGCCCCACGACATGTCGAAATCCAGGTTCTTGGCGATGAGCATGGGAAGGTACTTCACTGCTTTGAGCGAGAGTGCTCAATCCAACGGCGACACCAAAAGGTTATTGAGGAGGCACCTTCTCCGATCTTGTCTGAGTCCCTGAGAAACGAAATGGGTCAGGCAGCAGTTGCTGCGGTCGAAGCTATCGGGTACGTATCAGCTGGAACAGTCGAATTTCTACTGGACGGCGAAGGCGACGAAGCCCAATTTTTCTTCCTGGAGGTCAACACACGACTCCAGGTTGAGCACCCCGTAACCGAAGAAATCACTGGATTAGATCTTGTTCGAGAGCAAATCAGAATCGCCAACGGAGAACCTCTCGGCTATGAGCAATCAGACCTTTCAATTTCAGGTCATTCCGTAGAAGCTCGTCTCTATGCAGAGGACCCCTCCAACGACTTCTTGCCTGCGACTGGCCAAATCGATATCTGGGAACCGGCTACAACCCCTGAGGTCCGCTACGACTCCGGTGTTGAATCCGGGTCAGAAGTTTCAGTTGAGTTTGATCCGATGTTGGCAAAGGTCGTTGCGCACGCGCCAACGCGCACCGAAGCCGCTTTGAAACTTGCACTGGCTCTGGAACGAACTCGACTTCATGGGACGGTGACGAACCGTGATTTCTTAGTAGCGACACTGCGCCACGAGGAATTTCTCGCCGGTAACACCACGACCGACTTCATCTCTCGCGTTGATATTCCCGGACAAAGAGTCCCTAGCCAATGTGAACTAGACGATGCAGCAATCGCAATTGCTTTAGTTTCGCAAGCAAAAAATCGAGAACTCGCCGATGCCCTTGCATTCATGCCTTCTGGGTTTCGCAACAGCTCGATGCCCAGTCAGCAATTGCTTCTATCTCATGGTGACACTGAAATTGCAGTTAACTATCGGCCGTTGCGAGGCGGGTCTTTCGAAGTACGCGTAGGCGAAGATGGGGAACCCAGATTGGCGACGCTGTTATCTATTGAAGAGAGTCGTTTCGAAATTCAGGTCGACGACATTAGAGCGAGTGGGTACGCAAACAAATTCGGCAACCGTTGGTGTGTCGATATTCCTGCGGGAAGCCTCGAATTCAGAGAAAGGAGCCGCTTCCCTGAACCAGATCTCGCCGACGTTGAAGGTGGATTGACTGCTCCCATGCCAGGCAAGATTTTGGCGATCGAAGTCGTTGAAGGAGATTCCGTCGAAACTGGGCAGCTCCTCGTTCTCATGGAGGCCATGAAAATGGAGCACCAAATAGTTGCGGCTTTCGATGGCGCAGTTACTGAGGTCCGTGTTGTGGTCGGGGATCAGGTCGACAATGGGGAACTTCTCGTAGTCATCGCATCGGTAGATGACTGATAGTTAAGAATTACCATCGAAACCACCAACAAAAGCAGCCATCTTGTGTGGTTCATCTTTTAGGGGACGAGGTCGATTAGGCCAATACCCCGATCGGTCACCGTCACCAATATGCACTGCGCTCCGTGTCCAACTTTCTCCACCAGGTACAACTTTGACTTCTGCCGCTAGGTAGCGCAGAGCTATCCCGCACCTCCGACGGTCACTGAAGTTAGGAGGCGACCCGTGCAGCAACAGGTCTGTGTGCAGTGAGACTTCCCCCGCTCCCATCTCATTAAGAACAGCATCGTCATAGCTTTCATGTTCCGCTACACGTCGATTGAGTACAACGGATCCGTCTAAGGGCAATTCCGTATGCGCCAAATCGCCATCGAGGTGGCTTCCCGGAATAAATCGCATAGCAGCATTATCTTCATCAACATCATCTACCGCTAGCCAT
>CEUL01068785.1_pt1 | contig 48925 bp, 47 predicted proteins | sample 427021 | NCBI WGS metagenome assembly CEUL01 (sample SAMEA2622800, study PRJEB7988) | marine metagenome | isolation source: saline water (ENVO:00002010), including | reverse complement strand
GACCATAAATATGAACAGGAATTATTGCTTTGGTTCTTTTTGTAATACTTTTTTTCACACTTGAAATAGAAGAAAAGAAGTTTTCCTTGTTTATGTCTGCAATCACAGGTTTTGCATTACAAGCAAGTACTGCATTTGCATCTGCAACAAAAGTCAAATCCGGTATTATTACCTCATCATTTTCTTTAATTCCCAATGCCATTAATGATAGATGTAATGCAGCAGTACAATTTGAGACCGCAATGGCATATTTTGCTTTAGAATATTTACAAAAATCGGATTCAAATTTTTCTAATTGTGGACCAAGTGTTAACATACTTTGCTTAAGAGTTTTATTGATAATCTCTTCATCCTCTTTTGAAATCCATGGTTCGTATGCAGGGAATTTAATTTTTGAATCTTTAAAAAAATCTTTTTTCATATATCCAACCTCAAATACCTCTATTTATTATCATGATCTTCTACTACTTGCTCATATAATCTCAAAGAATTCTTTGCCATTGAAATACAATTACATTCCTCGTGAACAAAGTTGTATCCAGCTTCCCCCAATTTCTCTCTCAATTCATTATCAAACAATAATTTTGTTATTGCTTTTGATAACTCCTTTGAATTTTCAGGTTCTACCAGAATTCCATTTTCACCATCTTTTACCGTAAAAGGAATTCCATGTGAACTTGTTGATATTACTGGTTTCTTGAATGCAAATGATTCAAGTGGTACAAGTGGAGAGAGTTCCCATTGTGATGGAAGAATTAAAAATTCACTTTCCCCATATGCTGAAATTACATCTTCACGTGGGGGGTTCTTAATCACTAAAATTTTTTCTTCTAACTTAAATTTTTTAATTAATTCTTCCATCTCTTTCTCAAAACCAAAATCTACTCCCATTATCACCAATTTTGTATCTGTTATTTCTTTTTCATTATTAATCTGATTAAATGAATGAATTAATGTCTCAATTCCTTTACTTCTAGAGAATCTTCCAACAAATAAAATAAATCTAGAATCTAATTGATATTTTTCCCCAAAATTTCCTCTACTAACTAATGTTTGTAGATTAACACCATTACGAATAATCTCTATCTTAGATTTTTTACTGATCCCTAAAAAAATTTCTTTTTCATACTCGTTTGCAGCACTAATAGCTGTTGAATCACTGATTATTTTTTTAATAAAATAATCCTGAATTCTATAAAGAATTTGTAAAAATGTACTAGATTCTGTTAAGAATGGATGAGTTGTCAATCCTCCTTGATCTGAAACAATTAAAGGAATTTTTAATTTTTTAGAAATACGCCAGGCAACAATTGATTGATAACTTCTTAATCCTATTGTATGTATTATATCCGGCTTATCTCTCTCAATTTGCTCTGACATAGAAGAATTAATGAAAAATAATTTTAATGCAAACCACACGTGAGTTCTATTTATTTTAAATTTCCCAAATCTTTCAACTCTTGGTAAATCTTTATTGAATTTATTTGAACCATTGCTAAAATCTAAATCCGTTGTGTATATGGTGACATTGTGACCTAATTCAGACATTTCACGCGCTAAATCAACCGCTAAAAACACTATTCCTCCAAATTGTGTGGCTGGTAATGAAGCTGGACAAACTAAGGCTATCTTCATAATTTTCTTAATCTAATCTGCTTTTTAGAGGCTTCTACTAAAACCTGAAACGTTTTTCTCCTAATAATTTTGATTCAAAATATTTTGAAAACTCTTTGCTGTTTTTTCCCAATTAAATTTTTCAATCATTTTCTCTCTTCCATTTTCACCCAATTCTTCTCTTTTATCTTCATCATTACACAATAATTTTATTTTCTCGGTCCAGTCATTATTTTTTTTAATAAGATATCCTGTTACATCTTCATCTATAACTTCTGGAATTCCTCCAACATCTGTTGCTACTACTGGTTTTTTCATTAATGATGCTTCAATGATACTCTGTCCAAGTGTATCCATGCCTGTTGGTAAAGCATAAACATCTATTGATGAAAGAAATTCTTTAACTACTTCTGGATATTCTAAATTACCTAACCATTTAAAATTCTCATATTTCTCTAGACTCTTTAACACCTTTTCTGTATAAACTCCATCTCCTGCCCAATAGAACATTATTTCAGGTAAACTTTCAATGACTGTGCCAAAATCTATTAGTCCTTTTGTTTTTCCCCAAATATTTGCTCCTTGTAAAAAACCTACACAAGGATGTCTTAAATCCATTTTACTTTTTGAATTCCAATCTTTTGAATCTCTTGATGAAATAGACAATTGTAAAACTTTCTTTTGAGGGAAATAATCTTGAACAATTTCAGTTAAGTAATCTGATAATGGTAAAATAATATCTGCACCATTCAAACACTTTGTTACAATCTCATTTCTTCTTCTCAAAGAAATTTTTCCACTTGAATTTTTGTATAGAGTTTCTTCAGCCCATTCTCTTTCTTTCCAAATATGACCTCTCACTGTAACGAATAAAGGAATTTCTCTCTCAATCACTAAAAGTCCTAATTCGGTTTGTCTATCCAGTAATACAACATCTGGTTTCAAATCATCTAATTTTTTTTTAAATTTTCTATTTTTTTTATACTTTGAAACAAAATTATATGATTTATCTAAAAACTCACTGTCATCAATAATGTCACAATCTATCTGAAGTTTTTTTAACTCCTCTGCAAATTTAACCAAATGAAAAATTCTAGATTTTATGGTTATGATTAATACCTTCACACAATTATGAAAATTTCTAATCTTATAAGATATAACACAAAATTATCAATTGAATGAATTTAATTCTCAGTGATATTGATATAGGATTGTTCATTTCTTCCTATTGTGAAAAAGAATAAAACCTTAGGTTTTCGTTTTTGGTACTATTTTAGGCAAGGCTGGAGTACTTATTTTGCATTTATCTTTGCTGCGATTAATACCCTAACTGTTACGTATTTTCTTGCCATTGAGAATTATCCAATACTTCATGAAATCTTTCCATCATTCATTCATTATGTAGTAATAATCTCTATAATTGGAATTCCATTGCTGGTTGGCATAGGATATTCTCATTACAAAAAAACTGCTGCATTTAGTTCTGAAGCAGACGTACTTGTTGAATCTAATCCTTATCATTATCGTGTTGCTCCTGGTTGGAACCAATATGTTGTTTTTCCGTTGTACCTTAGTCTAACAAACATGATGATAAAATGGTCACAAAACCAAAAATTAACTGATGAAGAAATCAATGAGATCCAAGATATTCAGAAAAAAATCGATGTTTTGATTAAAGGAGGATTTATTCGTACTCCAGAAGATTATGCACTAAAATCAAATAAAAAAGAAAATGAATCATGAATCAAATTCTAATAATTACAAAAAAATAATTTTTGGAAATAAACATCAAACATCAAACAATAACATCTTTGTTAATGAATATACATTTGATTCCCCTTTGTGGAAACAATTAACATATGCACCTGAAATTCTAAAAAAAATCCAAAATTCCAGCTTCACTGATATTCCTTTTCTAGAACTTTTTCAATACAATAATTTTTCACTATACTGGTTTTTTTATCCATATGTATATGCAGAAATAAAAAATACAGCTAATCTGATAAATGAATTAACATCATTAATTCATAGTTCTAAAATACCTCAACTACATGTTGAAGAAAATTTTAAAAATCTTAACTCTTTTCATGATCTTTGTAAAAAAGAAAATCTATCATTCTCTTTTTCAAAAAATAATTTTATGAAGTATAAACTCTCAAAAAATCTTAAATCAAAAATTCGAGGAAATAGATTAAAAAAAATTACTGAATTAAAAATTAAACAAAGAACGGATCTATTTTTTAACAAAAATCAAAAAATACCTGATTTTTCTGATAAAATAATCATAGCTAGTCCTGAAATATTTCATCGCTCCATAGTAAATTCAAAAATTCAAAAAATTGAACATGGTGAATTTGCACTTCATGAAATCATAAATTTTCTAGGTACTTCTCATGACTTTGTAGGATTATCACTTGATTATGAAATTCGTTCAAATCTCGAAACTCTAACTCGACGATTAGATTCAGAAATACCATGGCTCCCAATTGAAGTTTTACTAAAAAATCCTAATTCAAACCATTATTCAAATTTTATTAATGAATTTCAGAATTTAACAAGAAACAAAAACTTTCATGAAATCTTTTCATTTAATGACATAAATCTCTGGGAATCATTTGAAAGAGTTTTCACTCAAATGACATTCTCTCCATACATTTCTTTTTGGTTAAATTTGTATGATAGTTTAGATGTATTATTCCAAAACTCAAAACCTAAAGCAGTATTTCTTACATATGAAACTGGCCCTATTGCTTTAGCCATAATTAATGCATGTAAAAAAAATGGAATCAAAACTATAAGCATGCAACACGGTATAATTGCAAAAAACTGGAAATATTATACAGTAAATCCTCTTGAAACACAATCTCGTTTTGGTTTTCCTATACCAGATAAAATGTTACTATATGGAAATTTTTCCAAAAACATACTTCTAGAAAATCATTTTCCACATGATAGATTGGAAGTATTTGGAAATCCAGAATTTTTTAATTTAGAATTAAAGAAAAAAATTCTTGCACAATCTAATCTTCGCAAAAAATATGGAATAAAACATAATCAAAAAATTATTCTTTTTACACCAATTGTACTTGAGAAAGAATATGATGAATCAGAAAAAAAATTAGATTATAATTTACGAATATGGGAACATTTACTTCAAAATTTTAAAAATGTTCCAAATTTTCATATATTTTTGAAACCTCATCCTGGAGAAAACCATAATTCTTATGAAAAAATACTTGAAAATGTTAATTGCAATAATGCCAATATCATTTTTGATAATATTCTTGAAATAATTTCTATATCTGATATAGTAATCACTATGTTTTCATCAATAATTGTAGATGCATTATCTCTTGACAAATATGTTCTTGAGATTAATTATTCAAATGTTAGTGATCCCATAGAATTTAATAAAATGGGAAAAATTATGCAATCAAATGTTGAAAACATTACTTCTAATGTGAAACAAATTTTTGATGATTCTAAAAATACAAACTCTATCCTCCAAGATTCACAAAAAATCATAAAAGAAATCTATGGAATTCCTGAACAAAATCCTTCAAAAATCCTAACTGACTTTCTCAATCCTTAGAAATTCTATAAATTTTTTTTATTGTATCTTTTGTTTTAGTTTTTTCCAAAATATTAACAGCTCTTGATAAAATTCCTTTTTTAATTTTGGTACTATCCATTGGATTTTTTCTAATTTTTTCTATTTTCTCTAAATATCTTAATGTGTCATTATACTCTGAAGTAAAATCATTTTCTTTTTCACCACTTTTAAATAATGAATTTATCACTTCATTTCCTTTTACAAGCACTAATCCTGCTCTTTTACAACAATTCTCTAATGTGTTGAGTGTAAAATGAAAAACATGTGCATTTTGTAAATATTTCAACAAATCTTGTTGATATGAATTTTCTAAATTTTTTATTCCTGGAACTTCTACATATACAATTCCTTCTCTTTTCAAAAGTTTTTTTATCTTAGTCAGCATTTCAATTGGTTCTAAAAAATGTTCTACTACGTGTGACAAAATCACAACATCAGGTTTTTCCTCTTCTTGTTCTATTATCTCTATAGAACCAACTTTTAAATTTAAATTATTTTTTATTCCAAATTCTATATACTCTTGACCAAAATCAACTCCCAATATTCTGTTACCCTCATCTTGAAATTTTTTTAATATTCCTCCTGCTCCTGTACCAATTTCGACAACAAATTTACCATGAAGATCAATCTTTGAATTTTCTGTAATATACTTGAAAATTTCATTTCCTCTGTTAATTTCTTTTTCAAATTCTTTTTCAATAGCATCGTCTCCACTTTCATATATGCTCCGATATTCATTCTTGTAAAATTTATTGTAGCTCAATTCATCCATTCTAGGATTTGTTTGAACTAATCCACAATTCTTACAAATAACCACTGACATCTCTAATCCGTATCGATCTTTTTCTGATAAATGTGAAAATTCTTCTGAACTACAAATATGACACTTCTTTTTCTCAAACTTGTATTCGTCTGTGGAAATTTTTTCCTCAACTTTTCTTATGTAATTTTTTTGTTCATCCGATAATTTTATACACGCTTTTTTATCATAAATGAATCTCTTTTCAACCATTTCTTAAGAATTATTTTTTTACCATGATGTCCAACCACCATCTACAACTAATGTTGCACCTGTCATATATGATGAATTATCACTAATTAGAAATTCAATTGCGTGGTTTAACTCATTTTTCTTCATCATTCTCTTCATTGGAGTTAAGTTTGAATATTTTTTTACAAATTCTTTTTCTTGTTTGAATTGAATTCCGCCTGGTGCAATACAATTTACCCTAATATTTGGTGCCAAATGAGTTGCAAGATATTTAGTTAAATTTACAACTCCTGCCTTAGAAATTGAATATGCAATATTTTTGTGTGAACCATTATACAAATCTGGTCTGGCAGATACTAATCCTGTCGTTGCTGAAAAATTTACAATTCTACCTTTTTTGTTATTACGTGCAAATTCTCTACATACAGAAAATAAGTAAGTTAAATTCACATCCATAATATTACTAAATGATTCAAGTGGTAGATTAAACAAGGTTTGTTTCTTTCTACCTTTTTGAACATGATCGTTAAATGCAAAACAGTTAATCAACGCATCAGCTTTATTTCCTTTAAACCAATTCTTTACAAATTTTTCATCACCTAAATCGTGACCTAAAACTAGATCTAATTTTATTATCTTATTTTTTTTTGATAGATATTTACACAGTTCTTTTCCAATAAGACCTTCTGAACCTGTAATTATTATTTTCATTTTACTTACTTTATCTAAAATTTTCTAATTAATCAAGATATTGTTTAACAAATTTAAAATATTTATCACACGTGCTTAATGGATTGTTTTTATTTCCATCTAAATCTTCTCTTGCTCCTTGAATAATTAACTCTCCAGAATAATTTTTGTTCTTTAATAAATCGAAAAATAAACTAAAGTTCACATCTCCATTTCCTAGTGGTACTGTATTCCCGTGAAATTCTCTATCTTTAACATGAACTGAAATAAAATACTCGCTTAATAATTCCCATTCTTCTTTGATATCATATTTCAATGATGTACTATTACCTACATCATAATTCAGTAAAATATTTGAATTATCTATTTCTTCAACAAATTTTTTTAATTCTCTTGGCGGAAGATCTGTTTCTAATGCAATCTTTATCTCATTCTCTTTAATGAGTGGAGATATGTCTTGTAAATTTTCTACCAATTCATTTTTATCACTATCAGTTTTTAATGATGAATTATCGACAAATGGAATCTCAATAATTTCTATATCTAATTTTTTAGCCTGAAGAATTAATCTTTTTAAAAAATCCATATTTTTTTCTATATTTTCATCTTTTTCATTAAATATTCTCTGAAATAAAAAATAATCTGCACAAATTGTATTTATTTTAACATTGAATTTTTGACTAAAATCTTTCATTTGTAAGATCAATTTGTCATTAAAAATTGGATTTTGTTCATAGCCATCAACTATCCAATCTATGGAATTGAATCCTACTTCTTTTGCCAATCTAAATTCTTCTTGCCAATTATGATATGGGAAACATTGAATTTCATTCTTTATTGCATCTGATAATCGTCCTCCCATAATCCCAATTTTATTCATAATGCGTTCTTCTCATTATCTATTCTACTTTAAGTTTGGTAATGATTCTAACTACATAGTAAAATATACAAAAGAATAACATTTTTCATCATACATGAAAATAGTTGCTATTATTCTTGCACGAGGTAATTCTCAAGGAATACCAAAAAAAAATTTGATATCGTTTTGTGGTAAACCTCTTCTATATTGGAGTATAAAACAAGCAAAAAATGTCAAAACAATATCAGATGTTTGGGTAAGCTCAGATAATGAAGAAATTCTAGAATTTTCTAAAAAACATGGGGCTAAAACTATTCGCAGACCAAATAATATTTCAAAAAACACTTCTACATCTGAATCTGGTTATCTTCATGCAATTAGTGAAATTGAAAATAATTCTGGAAAAATTGATTTAGTAGTTGCTTTACAACCTACATCTCCTATTCGTGAATCTTCTGATATAACAAATGGTATTAAAAAATTTAAAACTATGAAATATGATTCTATATTTTCTGCATCTGATCTTGGTGACTTCATGATTTGGAAAAAAAAGAATAATGGTACAGTATATAGTTGGAATTATGATTCTAATAAAAGACCTCGACGTCAAGATTTTGAACAGCAATATCTTGAAAATGGTTCTTTCTACCTTTTTACACCCGCTGTTATCAAAAAATTTAACAACAGATTCGGAAAAAAAGTTGGAATCATATTAATGGATTTTTGGAAGGCTTTCGAGATTAACGAGATGAAAGATGTTAAATTTTGTGAACTTCTAATGAAACATTATCTGCTTAAGAAATGATTAAACTACATGATCTTAAAAACCAAAAAATAATCTCTATAGACGCTTTTTGATATAATCTATTGAATTTACAGGACTAGGATCAACTTCATGTAGTATTGCATGGTATATACTTGCATAATCTAATATGTATATTAGATTAGTTATCTTGGAAATTATACTTCCATCAAGAGATAAAATTTTATAAAATGGGATATTTTTTGTTTCAAAGAATTCCTCAAGTATTTGCCAACGCTCTTTTGTTTTGATATTATCGTCAATTCCTTGTATAAGTATAGGCTGAATCAATTGTTTTTTTTCCCATGGAACAACTCCATTGTGACATGCTTCTATAACATCCTCTGTCATTACATGTGATTTTGCATTTTCTTGTAATGAATTTTTAAATCTAATTGCTACTGATTGTAACCCCCATGGATAATAGATTATGGGTATATCTGAAATCCATTTTGCAATATCTAATGATGTATTTGTATCTGTTAAATTTTCTGATGATATTTTCTTTTTTGTTTCTTCTAAAAATTTTAAAGATTCTTGAATTTCATTTTTATTAATTGGTAAAATATCTTCTAATACACCTAGAATTGTATATAGAAAACTAGTGAATGATGCACGTGGAGAATGAAATTTTGATACTTTGAAATATGATATATTACTCTTCTTTGAAAATTCTTCTATTTTTCCACCAGATGAAAATGAAATTATTTTTGCATTTGTTAAAATTGCATTTTTTAAAACAGTTACACTTTCATCCGTATCTCCTGAAACACTAATTATTACGATTAATGTATTATTATCTACAGTTTTTGGTAAAACGTACCCCTTGACTACCGAAACATGAATATTTGTTCTTGAAAAAATTGAAGAAATTACATCTCCAACTGTTCCTGAACCTCCCATTCCTACAAAAATTACATTTCTAATTTCTTTCAAATCTATTTTTTGATTATTATTTTCAAAACAATCTTTTGCTATTTCTGGCCATTTATTATATGCATCACATATTTTATCCGCATCAATCTCATTAATTTTCTCCCTTGTTATCACAATAAACACCACTTATTTGTTAAATTCTTTTTCTACTAAATCACAAATTATATGATAAACAATTCTATGTATCTCTTGGATTCTTGCAGTATTTTTTGAATCAACAATAATTGATATGTCCGAAATATCTTTAATTTCTCCTCCATTGTTTCCTAAAAACGAAATTGTTTTTGCACCATTTTTCTTTGATACTTCTAAACCTTTAGTAACATTTTTTGAATTTCCGCTAGTTGAAATTCCAATTACTATGTCTCCTGAATTAACTAAACTTTCACATTGTCTACTAAAAACTACTTCAAAAGAATAATCATTTGCTAATGAAGTAATTATAGATGAATCTGTTGTTAATGAAATAGCTGGAATGCTTTCCCTTTCCCTTTGAAATCTTCCTATAAATTCTGCAGCTATATGTTGTGCATCAGCTGCACTCCCTCCATTTCCAAATAGTACTATTTTTTTTCCATTTTTTATACAATCGATAATAACATTTACAGATTCTTCAATTTCACCGCTTAATGTAATAGAATTTCTTACTGCATCAGAAACTTCAATAATCATTTTTTCAATATCATTTTTCATATTGGTTCCTTACGTGATAACTATTTTAATTGTTCATATGAAAAATGAAAAATAGATAAGAATGAGTAGATTTGATGAAATTCATGAAATCTAAAAAAATAATTCTTGAAAAATGTGCAAAAATAAAACTAATTCTAACTGATGTTGACGGTGTATTGACTGATGGAGGAAGATATTTCTCAGAAAATGGGGAAATTTTCAAAAAATTTCATGTTCGTGATGGTATGGCTGTTAACATCTTGCTTCGAAATAAAATAAAAACTGTAATTGTCACAAAAGAATCTTCTAAAATTGTGAAAAAATGGGGTAAAGAAATGAATGTAGATAAAATCTTCTCAAATTCTGTCAAAAAAGAATCTAAATTAAGAATAATTTGTAATCAATACAAACTGAAACCTGATCAAATTGGATTCATAGGAGATGATGTTAATGATCTTGAATTGCTGAAATTAGTTGGATTCTCTGCAACTACAAATGATTCTGTCGATATTGTAAAAGACACTGTTGATTATGTTTGTAAAAAAAATGGAGGTCAAGGTGCATTTAGAGAAATTGCTGATCTTATATTGAAAATAAAACTTGGTAAGCAAATAAATTGGTACTAAATGATATATAATGAAGGAAAAGTAGTTTAGACATGGTTTTTGTAGTTGCTGAAATTGGAATAAATCACAATGGTTCTCTAGAAATTGCTAAAAAATTAATTGACGCTGCTGTTGTTGTTGGATGCGATGCAGTAAAATTTCAAAAACGAACTGTTGAGAAAGTCTATTCTAAATCTGCATTAGATGCTCCACGTGATAGTCCATGGGGAAAAACAAATAGAGAACAAAAGATTGGTCTTGAATTTTCATTGAAAGATTATGAAAAAATTAACAAATATTGTAAATCTAAAAAAATTGATTGGTTTGTTTCATGTTGGGATGTTGATAGCCAGATTAAAATGAGAAAATTCAAAACAAAATATAATAAAGTTGCATCTGCAATGTTAATCCATAAAAAATTATTAGAAACTATTGCAAAAGAAAAAAAACATACCTTTATCTCGACTGGCATGAGTACGATGAAACAAATTGAAGATGCCATTAAAATTTTTAAAAAAAATAAATGTCCATTTGAATTAATGCATTCTCATAGTGCATATCCAATGCCAATTGAAGAAGCTAATCTGCAACTTATAACTACCTTAAAAAATAAATTCAAATGTAATGTTGGATATAGTGGTCACGAAACAGCATCTTATGTTGTATGTCTTTCAGCTGTATTATTAGGTGCAACTAGCATTGAGCGTCATATTACACTAGACAGAACTATGTATGGCTCTGATCAAGCTGCATCTCTTGAACCTGATGGATTACATAGAATGGTTCGTGATATTAGAACTGTTGAAAAAATTTTAGGTGACGGCAAGAAACACATTTGGGACTCTGAAAAACCTGCACAAAAAAAATTACGAGAAATATTTGCATAATAAATGAAAATTGATAAAAAATTTATTCTGATAATTATTGGTTTTATCGGACTATATGCGATATTTGTCATATCTTCTGATATAACACAAGTTTATGAAAAAATTACTGAAATAAAATTAGAGTATCTATCTTTAATCTTTATTTTATTGCCTATCTCATGGTTTGTACTTTTTGCTAAATGGCATATCTTATTAAGAAATTCCGATATTGAGATATCAGTTAAAGAAAGTCTAAAAATCCACTTTTCTAGTTGTGCACTTTTAGTTATTCCAGGAAAAGTTGGTGAATTAATAAAAATTCAAATATTAAAAACTCGTTGTAACGTACCAAGAACAAAAAGTGCTCCAATTATAATTGCTGAACAATTGTATAATCTAGTTGGTATTGTTGCTGTATCTATAGCTGGATTGTTGGTATTTGATTATTCAACAATAATAATAGGTGCTAGTGCAATATTTCTAGCATTTCTTTTTCTTATTCTTTACTCCAAGAATTTTTTCCAAAAAATGGTTAAAATATTTGGTAAAATAAAATTTATTTCTAAATTTTCTGATTCTTTATTAGAATCACATGATGTGATCAGAAATTCTATCCGTGGAAAAATACTATTTTATGCTAGTGCATTATCTACTATTTTCTGGTTACTGGAAGCATCAATAGTATACATAATTCTACTCTCACTTGGAATTAATCATCTAGAAATACTGACTGTTGTTACATCTTATACCAGTTCGATTCTTTTAGGTGTTGCATCATTACTGCCGATGGGAATAGGTGTTGTTGAAGGAAGTTTAACTGGATTTTTATCTTTACATGGTGTAGATATTAGTATAGGACTAACGATAGTGGTCATCATACGTATATTTACAAGATGGATTGTTGTTGGTATAGGCTTTATAGCATTGAAAGCAACTGGATTTCTATCATTAAAAGACTCTTAATCTTCTACAAAAATTTATTTTTCTTTCTTCACATTAAAAAATAAGTATTAAATTATTTTACACTAAATCTAATTCTTAACCCATTCAACTAAGATTCGTTTTACTAACCTACAACCTGTTTGAAATGGTTTCATTTTTCGTTTTCCTCCTATTCTACGACCTTCATTCCCTACAATTTCAATCATTTTTTGTTTTCTTTTCATTCCTCTAATACTCATTTGAAATGTTGAATCTAACTGCATTGCATCAAATTTTAATTCCTCAAATGCTTTTCGGGTTATACTTCTACTTTCATTTAATGTATCTGTCATATTTCCACCAAAAATCACATTTGCAACAAATGTAAACATCTTATTTCCGAATCCATCTATTAACCCTGCATCTAAATTTTCAGATTCCTTGCCAAATCTAGAAATAATAACTTGATCATACCCTTCATTCGTTTTTTCTATTAATTGAAGAATTTCATCTGGTTCATGATTGCCATCTGGTCCAAAAATTATGATTATATCTGATTTTGTACATTCTACTCCTGTTAAAATTCCTCCTCCATGACCTTTATTTTTTTGATTAATAACTTGAAATCCCATTTTTTTACATTCTTCAATGGTACCATCAGTTGAACCGCCATCTATTACTACTATTTCATCTGCCCATTCTTTCTTAATCTTTGGTAAAATAACTCTGACTCCGTCAATTTCATTTAATGTTAGAATAATTATTGCTACTGACATGTCTGAACAATTTTTGTAGTACGAATAAATCTTACTAAGAACTTTGTTGTTTTGTAAACCATGTTATTGTTTCTTCTAATCCTTCTCTAATTTCAGTTTCTGGTTTAAATCCTAATAATTCTCTAGCACGAATATTACTCACACATCTTCTTGGCTGTCCATTAGGTTTTGAATTATCCCATTCAATATGTCCTGAAAAATTCATTAATTCACCAATTATTTTGGCTAAATCCTTTATTGATATTTCAAATTCACTTCCTAAATTTATCGGATCGGATTTATTATATTTCTCAGCTGCTAAAATAATTCCTTTTGCTGTATCTCTTACATATAGAAAATCTCTAGTTGGAGAACCATCTCCCCATAGTATAATTTTCTCACTTTGTGATTTCTTTGCCTCAAAAATTTTTTTAATAATTGCAGGTATTACATGACTACTATCTTCTGAAAAATTATCTGTTGGGCCATACATGTTAGTTGGAATTACTGATATTGAATTGAAATTATACTGTTTTCTATAAGCATCAGATTGAACTAGTTGCATCTTCTTGGCAAGTCCATATGATGCATTTGTTTCTTCAGGATATCCTTCCCAAATCTGTTTCTCGTTAAATGGTATACTTGCAAATTTTGGATAACTACAAACTGTCCCAACTAAAATTAATTTTTCTATGCCTACATTTTTTGCTTCTTCTATTAGATGTGTTCCCATCATCAAATTATCATAAAATACTCCTGCTGGATTATTATTCATATACTGAATTCCTCCAACTGTTCCAGCTACGTGAAAAATTATGTCTACTTCTGAGACTACTTTCTTACAATTTTCCTGAATACGTAAATCATATTCCTGTGAACCAGGCAAAAATAATTCCTTTACCTTTCTCTTTTCTAACTCTTCAACTACGTATTTACCTAGAAATCCGTTACTACCTGTAACTAAAACTTTTTTTTCAGACCAATTCATTTTCTAAAATTCCCAATTTTATCTACCTTGAAGTTCTTGATTTAATAAATTTAGTAATTTGTTCTAAAACATATTTTCGTGAATTAGAGTCAATATTTTGATGATTTCCAATTAAAAATGAATTTTGCATAACATCTGTTGAATTATCTAATTTCCCAGAAACTTTGAATTTAATCATTTTTGTAACTGGTTGCATTACAAAATTACCTGTCATAACTGGTCTAGTTTCAATCCCATTTTTTTCTAAATATTTTACCAAGTCATTTTTTTTAAAATATTTATTTTTCTTTACTTTGATCGCAAATAACATATTTGCATGAAAATTATTTGGTTCGGTATATGTTAATTCAATATATTCTGAGAATTTAGATAAATTTTTTCTCCAAAAATTTGCATTAGATTTTCGTATAGTCAAAAATTTGTCTAATTTCTTAATTTGGTGTATACCAAATCCCCCTTGAATCTCAGTTGGTCTTAAATTATATCCTAAATTTGAGAAAATAAAATTTGAATTAATATCTGGATACTTTTTCTCAATCTGTTTTTTATTTTTTAATTCTCTAGCCCATCCATGCGCACGAAGAGATTTTCCTAATTCGTAAAAGGCCTCATTATTTGTTACTAACATACCTCCTTCCATTGTTGTAATGTGATGCGAGATAAAAAAACTGAAAGTACCTAATTCTCCAAATGAACCAACTTTTTTATTTTTTATTTTTGCACCTAATGCCTCACAACAATCTTCAATTACATACAAATCATTTTCTTTTGCTATTCTCCTAATTTCATTCATTTTACAAGGATTTCCTAATAAATGAACAGGCAGTATAGCTTTAGTTTTTTTTGTTATTGCTTTTTCTATTTTCTTGGTATCTATATTGTAACTTCCTAGGTCTACATCAACAAATACTGGTTTTGCATGAATGTTAATAATTGGAAAAACTGTAGTAGACCACGTTATTGCAGGTGTAATAATCTCATCATTCTCTTTTATTCTCTTATCCTTTAAAATTGGATTTGATAAAATTGATAATGCTAGCAAATTTGCTGATGAACCTGAGTTAACCATTAATGCATATTTTACACCAATATATTTTGCAAATAATTTTTCAAATTCCTTTACCTTCTTACCCATTGTAGTTTTCATTTCTAGCATTGATTCTAATGCCTCATAGACTTCTTCCCATCCATATGATGGATAACCTAAAGAAATTTTTTTTGAATTTTGATTCTCTTTGGTTGCAGAAAAATTCTGTAAAATGAATTTTTTTACAATTTCTTTATTCAATGATATGTTTTGGAAAATTATCCATTTTAAGCGTGTTTATTCATTGTTATGATGTACGTATGGTTTACTGAATTCTCCACCATATTTGTATCCAAATTCATTTGAATCAAATTTTTTTATTAAATATGAAACTTAATTTTCTCTAGAAAAGATCTTTTTGATAAATTGAGGTCTAGATTTTTTATTATACAATAATATCCTCTACCTCATCTCATAAATTTTCTGAAATAGTAGTAAGGATAAAGCAGCACAATATATAAGAAAGATTCAAAATTTAATTTTAGAAAATTGAATTTTAAAGAACGTAGAATCTTAGTTACTGGGGGAGCGGGATTTATTGGTTCTGAGGTTACGTCCCAATTAATAAAATTGGGTTCAAATGTTACAGTTTTAGATAATTTTTCATCAGGTAAGAGAAATTACCTTCCAAAATCAAAGCGCTTAAAAATAATTAAAGGAGACATAAGAGATCAAAAAATTGTTAAAAGAGCTTTAAAAAACCAAGAAGGAGTTATACATTTAGCCGCATTACCTTTTATTCCTGATTCATATTTTTATCCCGGTGATTTTTTTGATGTTAATACAAATGGTAGTGTTAACATGTTATGGAATGCAATAAAATCCAAAACTGTCGAGACATTTGTGCATATATCTACTAGCGAAGTATACGGTTCTGCTCAATTTGTTCCTATGGATGAAAATCATCCAACAACACCTCATTCAACATATGCTGTTAGTAAATTGGCAGGAGACCGTGCTGCATTTACTTTACATAAAGAGAATGGTTTTCCAGTTGTTGTAATTAGACCATTTAACTCATACGGACCACGATTTACAGAACCCTACATTATACCTGAAATTACAAATCAGATTCTTAGAGGTACTAGTGAGTTATCGTTGGGAAATGTTACCAGTTCTCGTGATTTTACTTTTGTTGAAGATACTGCAAATGGGATGATAAAGGCTTTACAAGAAAAAAAAGCCATTGGAGAAATAATTAACATTGGCTCTGGTAATGAAATTATGATTAAAGATCTTGCCTCTAAAATTATTAAATTATCAAAAAGAAAAATTAAGATTAGATATGACGAAAGTAGAGAACGTCCATATGATGTAAACAGACTAATTTGTAATAACAATAAGGCTCTAAAATTTTTAAAATGGAAACCAAAAATCTCTGTAGATAAAGGATTATCTTTGACATACAAATGGGCAGAAAAAAATCAAATTAAATTTAGTGCACCATTTAAGAGATGGTATTATAAAAATTAAAACAACATGTCGACAATAGTAACCAGATCTCTTACAAAAAAACATGTAATAATTTTATTGTTAATGATATCATTAATTGCAATTCCATTAAAACTTTATACTGTAGAGTTTTCACTTCCAGTTCAATTTGATAATCTGGGATATGCCTTAGATTCCATGCAGTATAGTGAAGGTGATTTCTTTATTCCTCCAAAAAAGAATCCTGGTTGGCCACTTTTTGCTTCACCATTTATGTCTCTAGTTAACTCTGAAAACTTTTTGGATTACTCTAATTTAATGAGAACACTAAGTCTTGGAATATCTGTTTTTACAATTTTTCCAATGTATATTTTACTTAGAAAATTTTTTAATGAAAAATATTCTTTAGTAGGTGCAGCATTATTTGCATTTGAACCACATCTAAACTATATTTCTGCTCAAGGACTTTCTGAACCATTATTTATTTTATTATACATTTGCTCTTTCCTTTTTATTCTAAATAAAAATTCAAAAATTGCAATTATAGGGTTTATGTTTGCTGGATTTGTTTGGTGGGTGAGATTAGAAGGTGCAATTCTATTTATCTCCTTATCTATAATCTACTTAGTTAATTTACGACATTCTAAACATTCAATTCGAAATTTTATGATTTGCATTTTAATTTTCTTAATAGTTGTATCACCAATGTTTCTACAAAGAAATGCTCAGTATGGTGAATTTTTCTATATGACATATGGTGGAAGTATATTTGTAGATGAATACTCAATGGTTTTTGCAAAAAATGTACAAGAAAATGATGGTAGTGCATTACAGTATATAGAAAAAAGAGGAATTGGTCAGTTTGTAGATAAATTCATTATTGGAGGAGCTAGCTACATTTCTGAAGGCTTAACAAAGATCTCTTTCCCCTATCTAATCATTCTATTAATATTTGGATTAATACTTGCATTAAGACCTGTTTCACAAAACCATCATTACACTAGAGCAAATTGGATAGTGATGCTTACGATGATTGGTGTGTTACTCATTCCTTTTTCAGTAATTCATGAAAGACGATTTCTATATCCTTTATACCCATTTTTAATAATTTTCGCAGTTCTTCCGATACAAAGATTGGTCGAATATGGTTTTAGTACATTTTCATTTTCTAAAAAACAAAAAACAATTTCTTTACTGATTATTTTATCATTAGTAGTAATTCTTTCGACATTATTTACTGTTGGAGTGGGCAAATATGGTTACGGTCAAATTGATTTGGAAAAAGAAAATGAAAAAATAGAATATGCAAAATTCCTAGTTAATGAATTAGATGGACGAATGTTTGCAGAAGAAGGAACTGCTGATTATACAAGAAATATTGCAATTACTGAAGATCCGAATATATTTAAAAATTATAAATCGAGTAGAATAAAAGATCCTCATCCAGATAATTATGAACCAGGAAAATGGGTACAAATTAGCATACATGGAAAAGATCTTGTGGATATGATAAATAATGGGGAATCGTATGGCTTGAAATACATTGCAATTCCAGGTCATGGTTCATTTCATTTTGAATTTCTAGATGATGTTTACAATAATGAAAAAATGTATCCATATTTAGAAAAAGTATTTGATTCAAACGATCAGGGTTTTAAAAAGTTCCATGTCAAAGTCTTTGAAATCAATTATGAGAAATTTCAAAAATTTATTCTTAATGAATGAATTTTTTTATGAAGTCTGACCACCATCTACTACGAAATTTGCACCTGTTATGAAAGACGCACGTGACGATAGTAAAAATGCAGTTAGATATGCAATATCTGAAGGTGCACCAAACATCTTCATTGGAACTAATTCTTCTAACATTTTTTGTACTTTTTCCGGCTCATTAGTTAATTTCTCTTCCCACACTGAACCTTTAAACAAAATATTTCCTGGTGAGATAGTATTGATTCTTACTTTATCTCTTGCAAAAATCCTGGAACTACTTTTAACAAATTCATTTAATTCAAATTTTGCAGATGAATATGCTTTTGGTGCATTAACTGATGATGATATTCCTGCAATAGATGAAATACACACAATTGAGCCCTGAGATTTTTTTAATTCATCATAACATGTTTCAATAATATTTTTTGAACTAGAAAAATTAACCTCAAGCATTTTTTTTAATTGTAAATCTTCATTGATTGTTGAATCTATTTTTCCACTACCAACGTTACAAACAAGAAAATCTAATCTACCAAACTCTTTTGAAATAAATTCTATTATTTTTTCACAATCATGTTTTTTTGTAACATCTGCAGCACATAATCTGGTCTTTGAACTAAAATCTTTTACAACTAATTCTAAATCTTCTTCGTTTCTTGAATTTAATACAACCTTACATCCTTCATTATCTAATACTGATGCAATTTCTCTTCCAATACCTTTACTGGATCCTGTTACCAGTACTACCTTCTCATCAATTTTTAATTCCAATATTGTAATTCCTTATCTTTCTTCACTAAAACATTCGCTAATTGCATCAGAAATCGTGTTTACTCCTTCAATCAATGCATCCTCTGGAATTATAAGCGGTGGACCAATTTTCAATGTACCTAAACCAGTTCTCAACATCATCACACCTTTTTCCATTGATCTTTCTAAGATTTTATCTGTAAGTAACGAATCTCTTAGACCTGTTTCTTTATTTCTAATATGAATTGCATATAACAATCCCTTTCCATGTATGTCGATCTGTTCTGGATACTTATTTTTCACTTTTAATAATTCCTCTTCCAAAATTTTTCCTTTTCTATTTGATTCTTCAATTAAATTATTGGATTGAAGTACTTCTAAACTGGCAAGTGTTGCAGCACAACAAATAGGATTTCCACCGTGAGTGCTGTTTAATGATGGTTCAACATCGATAATCTCTTTTTTACCTAGCACTGCTGATAGTGGTAAACTCGATGAAATACCTTTTCCACAACAAACTAAATCTGGTTCAACATCATAATGTTCAAAAGCAAAAAGTTTTCCTGTTCTACCGAAACCTGCTTGAACTTCATCAAAAATCACAATTACATTATTCTTGTCAGCCCATTTTCGTAATTCTTGAATATACTCCTTTGGAAAAAATAATGCGCCCCAACCTTGAAAAGGTTCTATCATGAATGCTGCAACTGTTTTTAGGTCAACACCGCTTTCCTCTAATTTTTTCATACTTTCATGAAAAAATTCTCCTCCTGAATCACTTTTAGGAAATGGTAAATGGTGCATATCTGGGTCCAAATTTACTATCCAGTGTTTTTCTTTAGTTTTTCCACCTACCATTAATGCTCCTAAAGTTTTTCCTTGCATAGATCCCACAAATGAAATTATTCCAATTTTCTTTGGGTTAGTCTTTCTTCCAAAAATCCTTGCTAGTTTTATTGTTGTTTCAGTTGCTTCTGCACCGGTTGTCAACAAAAATATTTTATCTAAATAATTAGGAATCATTTCTGAGAGTTTTTTCACTAATTTTGCTCTTATTGATGACGGGAAATAATAATTATGGAGAAGTTTTTGTTTAACCATATTATCAATTGCATCACAAACTTCTTCATTAGCATGTCCAACATTTGCAACAAAAGTTCCTGATGAAAAATCTATCCAACAATTTCCTGCTTTATCAAATACTTGATACCCGTAAGCTTTTTCCCAAACAATTGGTAATTCAACATTCATTGAATGTGGTTCATGTTTTCTAAGTAATTCTAATGTTTCTAAAGTTATTTCTGATGGAATCTTTGTAAAAATTTTTCTATGTTTTGTTTCAATTTTTTCCACTTCTTTTGGTATTATATTAAATAGATATTCAGTAGATTTTGCTGTACCATCAATATCAATTGATTCTTCGTTAGTCATAAAATTTTAATTCTAATATATCTAATAAACTATTTTACTAAATCTTTCTTAAATATTCATTCTAAACAAATTCTCCAGGTGATTGATTTATTCCCACATCTTTTTCAAGAATTCCAATTTCTTTCACCATCTTTTCTTTTTTACTTTGTTCATATGCAATATTTTCAAATTCAACATTTCTCAATAACATTGACCCTAGTGTTCTTGACAAAATTTTTCCAATACCGTCGACATCCGAACCTCTCTCAGCAATTTGTTCCTTAATCATTAATTTTTTTTCATCATTTGTAAAGAATCTAACCTTAACAGATTTTTCTAATCTTTGTGGTAAAATTTCAAAATCTTTTTCCATCAAAGTTTTAAAATCATAATTAAATTCAGATTCATATTGTTTTTCGTAATCAAATACATTTCTTTTTCTTAATTTACTAAACTCTTTTAGTTCGTTCAGATAATCCTTATACTGTAAATATACATGATTATTCTTTATTTTTAACATTTCTTCAATAATTTTGAATACCTCATCATGAATGCTATCCGATAACTCTAAGGCTGCAATTGCTCTATGTCTAAATAAAACATTTTTCCCTAATTCACCTTTATAGTATCTATCAATAACGGTTCTGTCTGATTTTATGAATTCTCTTAATTCATCTTTAGAATCCCAAAGTTCGGTTCTTGTATCATTATCAAAAGAAGCATACAAAGCTAATAGTTTTTCTGAGAACTTTTCTTTGTTTTTATGTAATTGCCTTAGTACGTCAGAAGCCTTGATTCCAAAATTTTCTAAAAATCTATACATTTCAACTAGAACTCTATCCTGATAAAATAATCCTTCAGTTAATGCAAACAATCGGCATTCGTAATAATCTTCAATCGGCAAACTCTCAGTTGTAACACAAATTTCCTCAATTTCTGCACATAGAATTTCTTTTCCATCAAAATTGTATACGCCGTAACATTTTGGAAGAACTCTAAACTTTGTTCCCATTTTCCATTGATCTCTTGAAGATTTTGATCCCATTTCAGAACCTTCCAAAATCATACATTGATACATTGAGATTAAATTCATGTCTGAATCAGCTAATTTCAAAACAGTATCCATATGTTTTTCCTTCGAATCCCCAGGCAAAGCTAAAATTACTTCAGAATATGTATTTGCACTCATTTTATTTCCTGCTTTTGTCATATCAAGTAATTGATCCTCCTGAATATTTTTTCGTTTAATTTTTGTCAAAACTTCTTTATCAAGTGATTGAACTGATGCAGCTAGACTCATACTTCCTTTCAAAATTTCTGCACATTTTAGAACCTTAGGTTTGTTATTCTTTCCTGTAGAAACTTGAATATAATATGGATAATTGAATTTCTCTTTTATGTTAGCTATTGCATTTGAAATTTCTATATCTTGATTATACATACCAAAATTCAGATCTGCTAATGTCAGAACTTTACCCTCATAATGTGTTGCAATGTACTCTAGTTCTTTTTCAAATCTAGAGACTTCTTTATAGTAAACACGTGAACGATCTTTAATACCATCAACACAGAATGTGCAAGTAAATGGACAACCTCTATTTGATTCAAGTAATGGTGAAAGTTTTGAATCAGACAAGAATTCATCAAGATATCCTTCCAAGTATGGTGACGGAATTGAGTCTAATTTTGGGATACGAGGACTGAATTCACTAGATTTGAATAATTTATCATTAACAATTGCAAAACATCCTATGACGTCAGTTGTTTTAATTGTGTTTAGATCACGTGTTTTGTGCCATATGTCAATAATCTTCGTAAATGATTCTTCTGCTTCTCCAATAATGTATAGATCCACTTCAGTATGTTGTTTCAGCCATTTTTCTCTACTTGGATCATCTAAAGGGAAATTAGGACCGCCAAATATTATCAATGTATCTGAGTCTTTAGATTTAATTTCACGTGCCAATTCACATGATAATTCTTTATTCCAAACATAGTTAGAGAATCCAACAATTTTTGGTTTATTAGATAAATACCATTCAATGAATTTTTTAGGATCCTTGAAAATTTTCACTTCAAAATCATCTTTGTATTCGGAGAAATGCATTAAGTAAGATTTGATTGATGCTATAGGGTATGGCATTAAGTTTGTAGCATATGAACCCGTAGCAGTATGTGTCAAGTCACAAATTCCAATTAAATCTTTAGACATAATAAAAAAAAGCAATTTTGCTATTTAGTACTTGCGATGGTTTAGAATGAATAAATGTTCAATATTTTGTAGAATTATTTTCTTTTAGATAATACATAGATTCCAATAGCCCCACTTTCTTCTGATGATTCGATTATTGGCAATACTCTCTGATTTATCCATTTTAAGAATAGATCGATTTTTTGTTGTTTAACATTAATTTTCATATCTTTGAAAATTTTTGGTAACCTCTGTTTTAGATCAGCAATTAGTTTATCACCATTACCCCATGAATGTTCAATAGTTTTCCAATTAAGTTTCAATTCTAATCTATCTGCCCATTTGATGAAATCAACAGGTGTCAAATAATGAAGATCTGCTAATGTTATTGGAGCATCAAATAATGTTCCTAATGTCATTAAAATAAAACCACGTGGATTTGTCCAATTTGGACTGGTAAGAATTATCTTTCCTCTTGGCCTCAAATGATTTTTAAATTTTTTCAACATTGTATATGGTTTATCCATGTGTTCCAATGTTCCAATTGATATTATTACATCATATTTTCCTGAAATTTTTTTTGATGCATCAACTAATTCATAAGATAATTTTGAATGTCTATATTTTTTTTTAGCAACATTAATCCCTTTTTCCGAATAATCAATTCCTTTGACACATGCACCTCTTTTAGCAATAAGAAATGCTAATTCTCCTGTCCCACATCCTACATCTAATACATTTTTTCCTGACCATTTGAGCATCTTTAAAACTTCTTTGAATTCATCTGTTTCTCTAACTCTTTTTTTCTTCTGAAATGTTGAATTATAGATTTTTTTTAATTTTATATTCTCTTTCATATCAAATCATTTTTTTAGATTTTCCATCTTTTTAATATGTTCATCTGCTAGTTGTTTCAAAATCTTTTCATTATTCTCTAAAAATTTCTTCATATTATCCTCTTTTATTTCTGCATCAAGAAGATTTCCATTATAATAAAAACTTGCTTGATATTTTGAAACAAAATTAATATAATCAAATTCAAAAGAATTTTTTTCGTATAATTGCATAAATTTATCTAAATCATCTGATGAAACAATTTTCTTCAAAGAATTCTTGATTTTTTTATGTAATATATGCACATCTTGTACAAAATCTACTGAGGGAAGCATAGAATAATCCATTTCATTTAATATTATTGAAGGTTTTTGATAAAAAGCCGCCTCTAATCCTGTTGTTCCCCCAATAGTAACTACCAACAAACATCTGTCTAAAACATCTCTTGATGAAACTGATGGGTGAAGTAATGTTACGTTTGGAATATCCATAATTTCTTCATATTCTGGAATCTCTCTCCATTCTCGTGTTTCTTGTGCGGGGTGTTCTTTCACCACTAATTTGAAATCAATAGGTAGTGATTTTGCAATATTTCGAATTAGCTCAATCTGATTTGTCAAAAAAGGTGCTGCTATCAAAAGATTTCTTTCTTGTTCTATATGTAATGGATAATAGACAAATTTTTCTCCTTCAGGAATATTCGCTGATAAATATTTGTTGATAAATTTTTTCCTTTTACGTAATTCAAATGATTTTTTTATTTCATTCAATAAAACTTTTGATTTATTTCTACCATAGTATGTGTAATGTGTTTGATTATTATTATAACTCATATTCATCAAAAAATCATTAGCGGCTTTTAATCTCTTAAACTTAGAACTCTTTTGAACTTCTTTGTAATTTTCAATCTGTTTGACAATATCAAATGATCTAAAATAATTCAATAATTCCTCAAAATTTCTCCCTTTACTTTTATAATCATCCAATTTTGGACTAAAATCTAATTTATTTACTTCTCTAGAAATAACACATCTATGACCAAATTTTGACATATACAACATCAAAATCTTAATGTCTTTCTTTCGACAAATCTCATAGAAAAGATGATGATGATGAAATGCTGTAAGTGGAGTTAGAAAATAGTCTATTTCTCTTTCACCAATTATGCTTTCAAATAATCTACATTCTTGTTCTAAAATCTTTAGAATTTCATCTGATGAAAATTTATAAAAATCATTAAAACGATAAAACATTCTTTCATTAATTGCTAATTGATGTAAATTTATCTCATATTTGTTCTCAAAATATTCCAAATAATCTAAATCGGGTTTTTGTTCTTCCTTTTTTATATGATCATGAAAATACCACAAATTTTCAAATTTTACAAGTTTCTGTTTTTGGAAAAATTCCTTTGGTCTGTTAGGAATATCTACAATTGCACTAATTTTACATCCAAAATCATTCTGAAGATAATATGCTAAACAATAATGTAAAAGATCCCCACTTAACCATAAAAGTATTTTCTCGTTCATTTTATTCGTTGAACATTTTTTTATAATATAACTTAAAACTCTCACGAATAATTTGTTTTAATTTCATCCTAGAATTAAATAGATACTAAAAAAATGATATTCTATGATTGGATGTATAATTCAGGCTAGAATGGGTTCTTCACGTTTGCCTGGAAAGGTAATGATGGAACTAACTGATTCAAAACCTATCTTATATTATGTAATAAAACAACATCAATTTTGCAATGAAATTGATAAAATTATTGTAGCAACAACTAATCAAAAAAATGATGATATAATAGAAAATTATGTTAATGAACTTGGAGTTGAATGTTTTCGTGGAAATTCTAAAAATGTATTAGATCGGTTTTACCAATGTGCTAAAAAATATTCATTTTCCACAATTGTTAGAATAACCGCTGATAACCCATTCAATGATCCCACAGTGGTTGATTCTGTAATCAAAAAATTTAAACTAAATGATTTTGATTATATTACTAATTCAAGACCTAGAACATTTCCTCAAGGAATTTCTGTAGAGGTATTTTCTTTCAACGCATTAGAAATTTCTTGGCAAAATGCGCAACTACCATCAGAAAAGGAACATGTAACACCATATATCTATAATAATTTACAAGAGTTCAAAATATTCAATTATGCTCTTGATAATAATTTATCACATTTACGTTGGACAGTAGATAGAAAAAATGATTATGAACTATCAAAAAATATTGCATTAAATATTCAAAAATTTCCAATAACAATAAATGATATATTGAATCTATTTGAGCAAAAACCTGAATTGATTGATATTAACAGTGACCATGATGTTGATGAAGGTTATAAAAAATCTCTACAGGAGGATCAGGATCTGTTAAATTAGATCTACTATTCTATGTCTACAAAAACAATAAAGCTATTTGATCCTTCAATTGGCAAACAAGAAGAACTTGCTTTAAAAAAAGTTTTAACAAGCAAATTTTGGGCTTCAGGTTCTGGTCATGGTGTTGTATCAAAATTTGAAAAAGAATTCAAAGACTATATCAAATCAAATAGTTGTGTCGCAGTAAATAGTGGAACAGCTGCATTATATCTAGCATTCTCATTATTCAATTTAAAAAATAAAGAAGTAATTCTACCTTCAATGAGTTTTGTTTCTACTGCACATTGCATAATACAAAATGGTGGAATTCCTATTTTTGCAGATATATTATCTGATACGCTTTGTATCGATCCTGAAAAAATTGAAAATTTAATTTCAAAAAATACTGTAGCAATTTTACCTGTTCATTTTGGAGGTTTTCCTTGTGATATGAAAAAAATCTCAAAAATTGCAAAAAAAAATGATCTAAGAATAATTGAAGATGCAGCACATGCTGCTGGCACAAAACTCAATGGAAGACAAATTGGATCACACGGTGATGCAGTCTGTTTTAGTTTTCACCCTGCAAAAAATCTTGCAATGCCAACTGGAGGCTTGATCTCAATTAACCATAAAAATCATCTAAAATTCAAAGAATTATTATTCTCCCGTAGATGGTGTGGAATCACTGATAGACAAGATACTGATTATGACGTTAAAGAATTAGGTTGGAATTATTATATGAATGAATTTTCTGCTACTATTGGTTTAGAACAACTAAAAAAACTTGACAGATTAAACAAAATTAGGAAAAAAATTGCAAAACAATATTCTACAGAGATTACATTTGAACATAAAATGCCATATGATGAAAATTGTTCTTATCATCTATATTGGTTATTAGTAAAAAATAGAAAGAAATTCCGAACTGTTTTATCTGAACAAGGTATTGAAACAGGGACTCATTACAAACCTATTCATAAAATGAAAATGTATACTACAAAAACAAATCTATCTATAACTGAAAAAGTTGGAAAACAAATTGTAACAATCCCAATTCATGCTAATTTGAAGAAATCTGAAATTAAAAAAATCATTCGTTGTATTAATGAATTTTGTTAGTTTAATTATAATGTAATTTTATTAATTACTCTTCAGATCTTTTGTGATCTTCTTTTGTAATTCCTTCTCCAATTGATATATCTCTGGTAGATCTAGTACCTTCTAATTCTTCTAGAAATTTTGGATGAATTCCTTTTTTTTGTTTTCCTGATCTTAATACATCAATATTTACTCCTTCCCGAAAGACATCTCCTTTTGAAATTTTTTTAATACATTGAATCGTTCTTTGTGCATAGTCTCTTAATTCTAATTCTTCATCCAAAACAACTTTTTCCCCTTCACCTAAACTTTTTTCTGTATCTCTTATGGCAGTTACCATTTCACTTAGTTCTAGTGGATTCAATGCAAAAGAATGATCTGGCCCCGGTAATTTTTTATCTATTGTAAAATGTTTTTCAATTACTCTTGCACCTAATGCAGTAGCAGTAATAGGTCCGATGATTGGACTTGTACTATGATCTGATAATCCTATGTCTATGTTAAACTCTTTAAATTCGTCGTGTAAATCAAACATTGCTCTGAGATTTAAACTATTTATTGGTGCTGGATATTTAGCCGTAGTTTGAAGAAGTGTAATCTTTCCACCCTTATTTGAAGAAAATTTTTCCAATGCCCATCGAATCTCTTCCTTTGTTGCCCCCCCAGTTGAAATAAACGTGGGTTTTCCTGTTTTTGCAACAAATTCAATTAATCGTAAATGACTAATTTCATACGACGCAATTTTATGATATCTCACAAAAGGATCTATTGCTTTTGCATCATTTACTGAAAATGGAGTTGACATAAACTCAATATTTTTTTTCTTACAGTATTCTGCTAATTCTGGAATCATATCATACGGCATTGACAAATCATCAAAAATATCATTAATTGATTCACTTATTCCTGCATCTGCTAAATAATCTGACTCTCCTGCATTTGGAACATATACTGAATGCGATTTGTATGTTTGAAATTTAATTGCGTTTGCTTTAGCTTCTACAGCTACATCAATCAGAGTTTTTGCCATTTTCATATCTCTGTCTGGATTTCCCATTCTCCAATTCGAACCTGCTTCAGCTATTATGAAAACTTGATTATGATTCATTCTTACTACAATTAATTTAAAATTAGCATATCTCTGTTACTATTGATCTTTGAATATCTGACATTGTAGAATTTTTTTTATTTATTTTCAAAAATTTCTATTACTTCCAACGCAATTTTGGAAAAAAGTGGAGTAATGTTATCTCTTATCAGTTGAATCTTTTCTTCTAAATCTACCGGTAAATTATCTGGCAGATCATACTTCAATGTTGTAATAACATCTCCAGAATCAATTTCTGGTTCTAAATAATGTGCAGATAATATTATCTCTTTTTCGTTATTTTTTATTGCCTGTTTGATTGGCTCTCCTCCGCCATATTCTGGCAATTTCCCTCTATGAATCCCAAATGTACCGATTCTTGATTTTCTTACTATCTTGGATGGTATGATATATCTCCAAGAGACTTCTACAATATAATCACATTCAGGACAATTTTCTATTGGAATATCTTTTGAATCAATTGTTTCGAGTGGAATTGATAATTCTTTACACTTGTTTACAAAAAGTTCAAAATCATCACGAATACCTCTACTTGGATCTTGTGATTTTGGATTAAATTTATGAGTATAAATCTTAAGAATTTTGAATTTATCGAGTTTTCCTAAAGCAGTTAAAACATTTAATCCATGTGATCTTGACAGAAATCCTACAATTGTTTGCATAATGACCCTCTTTAGTAAATAGTAAGTCACTAATCACTCTTATGTAACTTTTAATTTATTGTTTTTAAAATAATTACTGTGATTACGCTAAAATCTGTAACAAATTCAGATATCCGATTTTTGTTTGATCTATTGGAAAACCGTGATCCTATTGCAAATATTTCACATAAAAAAATGCCATCGTATGCACAGCATACACGATTTGTTAAATCAAAACCATACTTAAAATGGTACATAATTTTAAAAGATAAAGAAAAAATCGGTTCTATCTATTTATCTAAAAATAATGAGATTGGATTATCTATTCTAAAGTCAGAAAAAATAAATAATATACAAAAAATTGCTCTAAATGAATTAATAAAAAAAAATCCACGAAAACGTTTTCTTGCTAATATCAATCCAAAAAATAAGAATCTGATATCATTTTTTAAGAAAAATGATTTTAAATTAATTCAATATACTTTTGAAAAAATTAAGTAATTTTCTATAATAGTTGTGAACTTTCGATTTTCATCTTAAGTTCATCCTGTGTAATTTTTTCTGCTACATCTGAACTATAACTTGTTAAATCATTAACTTTTTCAATTCCTTTGTATATATCAGATAATTCTTTTTTATTGAAAAGCTTATGATGTGGATTTGTTAGCATATACATTCCATTTACATTCCATGTGTAACGTATTTCATCATTGTTAATCAAAGTTTCATGTAATTTCTCTCCTGGTCTGATACCTATAATTTCCTGTTTAGTCTCTCCTAGTAATTCTTTTAATGTTTTAATCAAAGTTGAAATTTCATAAGATTTTAACTTTGGAATAAATATTTCTGAACCCTTGCCAGTTTCTGTTGCGTTCAAAATAAATTCCAAGGCCTCATCCATTGTAATTGTAAATCTAGTCATATTTAGATCAGTAATTGAAATTGATTTTCCTTTCTTTATTAGATCAATGAATTTTGGAATAACTGAACCACTACTTCCTAAAACATTTCCATATCTAACAGCAATAAATTTTGTTCTATGTTTTTTATTTACATAATTGTTCGCACTCACAAAAAGTTTTTCCATTAATAATTTAGTGGCACCATATGTATTTAGAGGAGAAACTGCTTTATCAGTACCTACGCAAATCACTTTTTCTACATTTTGTTTGAGACTATTATCAATCACATTTTGTGATCCTATCACATTTGTTTTTATTGATTCAAATGGATTATATTCGATTTTTGGGACATGTTTTAATGCTGCAGCATGAAAAACAATATCTACATCTTCTAATGCAGAAAATAATCTCTCTGAATCTCTAACATCTCCTACAAAAAATCGTAATCTTGAATCTTCGAAATTTGATTCCATTTCAATCTGTTTACTCTCATTTCGACTAAATATTCTAACAGTTTCTGCATCTAACTGTAATAATTTTCTAGTTAATGCCTGCCCAAGTGAACCGGTACCTCCTGTAATTAGAATTTTTTTTCCTTTGAACATAGAACATAATTTTTTATCTGTATTAAAAAACTTCCTTAGAAAAAATCTTTTTAAAATTTTAAATTGAAAGTAGAGTTTTAAGAAATACTTCTGATGAATTATTAATATTTGATATATTCCTACTAAAAGAAAACTTTCCTCTCTTAATAACATCCCCTTCTAAACTTGTATTTTTTATCAAATTGGATAATTTCTCTCTAAATTCTTTTAAATTTGTATTTATGCATGATCTCATCAAACTTTCCTTAATTTGAAATAAATCGTAATCTATATCAAACAAAATTACTGGTTTATCAAAAAATTGTGCTTCTAGAATTCCTGTTGTTAGACCTAATGATAAAACAATATCTGAAGAATATTGCAATGGTAAAGCATCTGAATTTTTTAATATTTTCACATTTGAGAATTGCTTTTCTATATTTTTTGTTATTGTGTGTTCGGATGGATCAGAATGTTGTTTAATAATTAATTGTAGGCCCAGTTGAGATGTAGTTTTACATATCTCTGACACTATTTTTTCAAATTTTTCTATTTCACGTGAATCATATCCCTCATAACGTGTATTTCGTGGTCCTGTGGCTAAAAGTAGGATCTGTTTTTTTCCAGAATCTATTTTCCTCTTTTCAAATTGTCTTTCTAAATTCATATTTCCAATAATTCTAATTTTGTCTTTTGGAAACCCTATTGATTCGACATATTCCGAAGATTCTATTCCCCATGTAAAATAATTATCTGCTTTTATTGGAAGTGCACCTGTTAATTTATTATATTCTAATGCATCTTTTACATAAAAAAATAATCCATGTTGCAAAAGAATGATTTTAATATTTTTTTTCTTAGCTAACTTAATCATTATCTGTTCTGTAAAACCAATTTCTGATAGTACGACAATGAATGAAATATTAGAAAAATTGATGAAATCTATACTTGCATTAATTGCTTTGACCGCTTCATGAATTTTTTTCTTTGTTATTTGTAACAAAAATGGTTTTAAAGATTCACCAAACGATTTTCCCTCAAAAATAAAATAATCTTCAAGAAACGATGAATTTATGATGAAGTCTTCAAATTTTGTAAAAATTCTCTTTATTTCCTCAGTATCTAATTGTTCATTATTTTTAGTATTTGAAATTGAATATGGCATTATGTTTGAATTTTTAATTATCGAAAATGATTTTTTGTTCCAATAAACAGGCCGACGTTGATTATACAAAAAAATATCTAATGGATAATTTTTAATACTCATAAATAATTTTTCAAATTTTAATGTATCAAACTCGATTAATGCACCAGTTTTATTTTCATTGAGTAATTTATTTTTTTTAATAAATTGTTTCAGTGTTAATTCTGATATTTTCATCAATTTTTGAAATTTTTCTTTAGATATCTCTAAATTTATTTTATCAAAAACTCTATAATTAATTTTATCATCTTCCAATAAAATATTGTCATTTTTATCATCCACTTTTTTTACATTATCAAATACATTCTTTGCAATATGATAAAGATTAGATGAACATATAATCTGATATTCACCAAATTTTTTCTTTATGTTATGAAGCTCATAATTTTTTTTTATAAAAGGAATTAAAAAATTATGGAATTCTAATTTGAATAATTGGCCTATCTCTATATCGTTGTATGATAATATTTCTTTGATTTTCTTATTTTTGTACCAATCTGAAAATTGTGCAGATTTCATTTCAATTTTTTTTAATTTTAAATTATCTATAAAATCTTCAGAAATTGAATGTTGAATATTTTTTTCATATAATTTTTTATGCATCTCATAATCTAATGTTATTATTTTATTTTGTTTATCATTGATCATGTCTAAATTATTTATTAATTCAAATGTTGAATCTACCAGAATTATTTTTTTAACCATTGAAATCATTTCCTATTTAATCTTCACGTATCAATTTTTCCCAATCATAATCTGTAAATTCTACATTTTCCATTTCATTGTCATTTGGTTTCCATGAAACATCTGCTAAAACTAATACTTTTGCAACTGTTTCTTTCATTGGATTGACAATTGCAGCTGGTACTCTATTTGATATTTCAATTAGAACTGGTTGACTTTGCGATGTATGAATTTCATGTATTGTGCCATCATTATCTTTTATGACTACTACTATCTCGCCTTCTAAACAAAAAAAGTAGCTAGTACGATTTTTGTGTAAATGTGGCCCTTTAATTTCATGGGGATTAACTGAATTAACATAAACCATTTCTGGACTGTTTATTATTTTGTCCCAATCTCTCCAAATTACAGTTAATTTACCATTTACATGGAAATCTTTTGTATCCTTTGTTTCATGTTCTTCCAACTTATGTACGTGAAATCCTGATTCCATGAAAAAAAATATCGAATAAACCAATAAAAGTTTGGAGCTTTTCATTAGTAAATCTAGGCAGTAATGAATCATCCCAATATTTTATTAATGTTTGATATCGTCTCAACTCCATGAAGCTTTTGATAACTGGTGGTTTGGGATTCATAGGCAGTAATTTTATCTTAAGAATGTTAGAAAATCATGAAGATCTCAAAATTATCAATGTTGATGCAGAATTATCTGGTTCAAATAAAGAAAATTTATCCCAAATTCAAAATAATAAAAATTATGAATTTGTAAAAGGAAATATTACAAATAAACATCTTATGGATGATCTAATTTCACAATGTGATATGGTGATAAATTTTGCAGCTGAATCATTTGTAGATAAAAGTATCAACGATTCAAATCCTTTTTTAGTTTCAAATATTAGAGGTTGTTATACATTACTTGACATAATTACTAAACAAAAAAAGAGAATGATTCAAATCTCTACAGATGAAGTATTTGGTAGCTTAAAAACAGGAACTGCTACTGAAGAATCAAAATTAAATCCTTCTAATCCTTATGCTGCAACTAAAGCTTCTGCTGAATTATTAATTAATTCTTATTTTCTAACTTTTAATTCAGATATTATTGTAACTAGATGTACAAATAATTATGGCCCTAGACAATTTCCTGAAAAATTAGTTCCAAAAACAATACTTCTTGCTAATCAAGGAAATAATATTCCAATTTATGGTAATGGATCAAATATTCGTGACTGGATCTATGTTGATGATCATTGTGATGCAATATACAAAATACTACTGAAAGGAAAATCAGGACAGTCTTATAATATTTCTGCTAACAATGAAATTGATAATCTCCAAATTGTGAATAAAATTCTTGAAGTTATGGGAAAATCAAATGATTTAATTGAATTTGTTGATGACAGACCTGGACATGATTATCGTTATAGTTTAGATTCTTCAAAAATCAATAGAGATCTTAGTTGGAAAATAAAAATAAACTTTGATGAAGGTATTTGTAGAACTGTTGACTGGTACAAGAAAAATATTCAATATTACAGTTCTATTTCTGATGAAACACTAAAGTCTATTCCCTGGAAAAATTAGATTTATTTTAATGGAGAAAAATTAAAATCATGAAAGGAATAATTTTACACGGTGGTCATGGAACTCGTTTAAGACCATTAACGCATACTGGACCAAAACAGCTTTTACCAATTGCTAACAAACCAATGTCTCAATTCTGTTTAGAGGCAATTGCAGAAACAGGAATTACGGATATTGCAATAATTGTTGGAGGAGTAGGTTCAAACAAAGTACGAGAGTTTTATGGTGATGGTGAAAAATTTGGTGTTAAAATAACATACATTGAACAGGATGAACCTAGAGGTATTGCTCATGCCATAAGACTGTGTAAAGAATTTGTAAATAATGAAAAATTTCTCGTTTTCCTTGGTGACAATATTATACAAAAGTCAATCGTAGATTTTGTTGAAAATTTTAAAAATTCAAATTATGATGCTACTGTTTTGCTATGTGAAGTAAATAATCCTTCGCGATTTGGTATTGCAAATATTGCGAATGAGAAAATTGTGAAGATCACTGAAAAACCAAAAAATCCTGAATCAAATTTAGCAGTAACAGGGATTTATCTACTAACTCCTAAGATTTTTCAAATAATAGATGATCTAAAACCATCTTGGAGAAATGAATTAGAAATAACTGATGCACTAGATAATTTATTGAAAGATAATGATAACATTGGTTTTGAAAAGATAACTGATTATTGGAAAGATACTGGCACTCCCGAAGATATTTTGCATGCAAATGGAGAGATAATCTCAAAGCATCCAGAATATTTACGCAGGCATAATTCTGGACAAATAATACTTGGAAATAATTGTGAAATTGATTCAAATGTAAAGATAGAAGGTCCCGTCATAATTGGAGATAACTGTAAAATTCAAAATGAGGGTACAATAGGTCCTAATGTCAGTATAGGTAACAATTCAATTATTTCTATATCATTAATTGAAAATTCAATAATAATGGATAATTGTAAGATTAATTCTACTACGGAGATAAAAAATAGTATTATTGCAAATAATTCGGAGATAAAAGATATGACAGGTTCTGCAAAAGTTTTTCTACTTGGAGAAGGTTCAAAAATCTCTCTTTAAGAAAAAATTTTTGATTAGTAACAGTAAATATCCTAGTAAAATTATTTGAAATATGAATAATTCACCTCTAGTTAGTGTTATTGTTCTAAACTATAATGCAGGAGAATTATTGTTAAATTGTATCACATCATTAAAAAATTCAATCTATAAAAATCTAGAAATTATTGTTATTGATAATGTATCGTCAGATGAAAGTCAAATAAAATGTAAAAAAATATTTCCAGACATAAAACTTATTGAAAATAAAAAAAATCTTGGCTACTGTGGAGGAAATAATGTTGGAATTAAAAATGCAAAAGGTGAATTCATTACAATATTAAACCCTGATACAGTCGTTGAAAGGAATTGGGTAAATGAATTGCTTGTTGCATATGAAAAATTTGGAGATGGATTATACCAACCAAAAATTCTTTCATTAAATGAAGAAAATATTATTCAAAGTACCGGAAACATGCTTCATGTTTTTGGTTTTGGATTTGCTAGAGATAAAGGAAATACGGTTACTGACAAGAAAGAAGAAATAGAAAAAATTGGGTATGCATCAGGAACATGTCTTTTTACATCTAAAAAAACAATAGAAAAAATTGGGTTATTAGATGAATTCTTATTTCTTTATCATGATGATTTAGATCTAGGTTGGAGAGCTGCACAAATTGGGATAAATTCATACTATGTTCCCAAATCTAAAATTTCTCACGTTGAAAGTTATTCATTAAAATGGTCCTCAAAGAAATTCTATTGGTTAGAAAGAAATAGAAAATATTGTCTTTTAACACACTACTCTAAAAATACATATAAAAAAATGAGATTTTCGTTATTCTTAGTTGATCTTTTTGTTTGGGTATTTTATTTATCTAAAGGATTTTTGGGTGCAAAAATAAAAGCTGAGTTAGAAATTAGAAATAATAAAAAATTCATTAAAAATAAATTTCACGAATTAGAAAAAAGAAAAACTGTATCAGATGAAGATCTGATCAAAAATTTCCCAGATAAAATATTTGTTCCTGTAAACGTTTCACAGGAATCTATGAACCAAACTTTTAATTCAATACTGGCAGGCTTAAGTAAAAGAGTAAAGGAGAAATTCATTTAATTTTTTCAGATATTACTACTGCAATCGTCAATTCATTTTCGTGTGATAGTGAAGCATTAAACATGTATTTTTTTTCAGAATCTAGAATTTTTATTAATATTTTTGAATCTAAATATGATGTCTCAATCTCTGAAAATGGAATTTGTTCCTTAATAGATTTGATTACTGCTTCTTTGAGAGCAAATTTTGCAGCAAACTTTTCAGAATTATTTTTAAATTTTAAACAGTATTCAATTTCTTCTTTTGAAAAAATTTTTCTGTAAAAACTCTCGTTATCTTTGAATGGTTTATCACTAAATTTTTTGATACTTGAAATATCTATACCGATACTGAAATTTTCAATCATTTCTAACAACTATTCTTCCAATACCATAGAGAAGAAGTTTATTTTTTTCATCAGAAATTTTTGATTCAATTTTTATAATCTTAGTAGATTGGCTCTTGTCAATAACTTTGCTTGTAACACTAATTTTATTGCCTACAAAACATGGATTATGAAATTCAAGAGTTTGTGATGAGTATAGTGCATGTTTACCTGGAAGATACATGCCAACCATCTGTGAAAGAAAAGAAGCTAATAACATTCCATGTACTACTCTTTTTCCAAATTTGGTTGTTTGGGCATATTTTTCATCAACATGTAATGGATTAAAATCTCCAGATATTTTTGCAAATTCATCAACCATTGAGTTTGTTATAGTGATTTTGAATTCTCTAAAATTCCCAACCTTAATTTCATCAAAATTTAGATCAGATAATTTGTCATTCATTTAAGATACATTATGGTTATTTAGATGTCGTTTTATATCGGATACATTTTTTACATCAGTAATTTCAGATATAGAGAATTTAATTTTAAAATGTGTTTCTAATTCATCAACCAAAACTAAACCATTAAAAGAATCCCAAGACTCAATTGTTTCAGGACTAGACTCATCAGTAATTTCAGATTCAGATAAAGAGAATACTTTTGCAACAATTGCATTAACATCATCTAATTTCATTCAGTTTCAACCTTCAAGTGATTTGGTACTTTTATTTCTCTATTTAATTTATAGATCCAGAAATCCCCTTCTTTTTCAAATCCATTATCTGCTAGAAAATTTTCAGCAGGTTTGTTTTTTTGTGTTGGTATGAATTGTGCTGTCACCTCATCAACACCTTGAACCTTGGCATCTGTTAAAATTTGAGATAGAATTGCATTTTCAACACCACGTCCCATTATTCTACAACTGAGAAGAAATGTATCAATTTTCCAAGATTTTTCATTTTTATCAACAATGAATACCCCAGTTATTCCATTATCTCCAAACTTATCTAAAACTTGAGCACACCCGACAATGAATTTTTCATTATTTGATAAATCTCTAATCTCTTCTTCTTGATATCTTTTTGTTGTTAGATTGAATTGGTTAGTTTTTAGCGTCAATTGAGAAATTCGAGGTATTAAGTAATCATTAGATTTTTTGATATTAACTCGAATATCTAAATTTCTGAGAAAATCATCTATGTTAGAAACAGATTTCTCAAATTCGTTACGTTCTCTTTGTTGTGCATACATTTCTCCTCGCTTTTTGTCTTCATCTGTTCTCTGTAATACATGAAAATCATTCATTTCTTTGAGAATTGTGGAGAATTGTGATGGTTCATCTGGTAAGTTTACGGTTAAAACCTCTGGAAATTCATGTTTTATTCTTTCACAATTAATTTTGTCATCATCAAAAAATACCATACTGTTTAATCCAATGTTAATTTCATTAGCAATTTTTTTTAAATTAATTGCTTTATCATCCCAATTGATTTGCATATTGGCAAAATTTTTTTTTTGTAGTATCATATTTGGATGTTCAGATATAACTTTCATAGCATCATCAACATTATTTTTACTATTTATTGCAAGAATTATTCCTTGATTCCACAAGGATAATAATTCTTTTTGAAATTCAACAAAGGCTTTGCCATTAGGTGTATCACCCAATTCAATTCCATCAAAACCATCTTCCCCAATTATGCCGCCCCATAAAGTATTATCTAAATCAAGAACAATACATTTTCTATTAATTCCCCAAATAGGTTTAATGTAACTCATCAAATCATTTGCAAATTCTGGTATGAGATTAAATGCAATTTGTATATCACCCAAATGAAACTGTCTATAATCAAAGATATTTTTCTCACCAAATTTTGATACGAATTGACGAAAATCATAAACATAAACAGAATTATGTTCTTTTGACACTTGTCGAAGTGAATTATTTATTTCTTCAATCATTTCATAAAATCCAAATTCTAATTTATTTTCAATTATTCCGTTAGGAGAATAACTTGGAACATTAAAATTTGTAATAATTAATTTTGATTTAGAATTTTTTTCAAAAATCTGAATAAGATTTTTCAGTTCATCAATCTTTTCTTTTGCTATTTTTTTTCGTTCGTCATTAGATATGCTGTGTGCATTATGAAAGGAATCTCTAAGAATATTACGAATGTCAATTATCAAAAAAGTTACATCTGGAGAAAAACTGTATAAGGCACTTTGAGAATTTAGTATTTCTTGATTGTATTGATTGTATCCTGCTTGATATGATTGATAACCGATTCCCTGTTCAGAGAATTTAACATGCAATGTCTCATCTAGACCATTTACTGTAAAACTAGAAAGAATGGCCACTTTCAATTTTTTATCATGTTTTAGATCATCGATATTTCTCGATAATTCAATATAGTCTGAGAGTGATTTTTCCAAGTTCTACCTTGAAAATACTAGTTTCAACAATAAATATTATGTATGAATTCTACTATTTTTTATCAGTAAGATTTAGATTTTAAAAAATGACGATAAACGTGATTGCTATGAATAATGATGAGAAAGATAGTTTCCCAATTAATGAAAAAGAGGTTATGGACTATTATGGATATTCTGGAAGTTTTGGAAGATTCAAGATGAAAATAAAATTTCTAAGAGGTTGGATTCTACATTCATTAGCATATTCTTCACCACTATCAGGTTTTTCAGTAAAAATGCAAAGGTCTAGAGGAGTAAAAATTGGAAAAAATTGCCATCTTAATCCTTATGTATTGATTGATTTGATTTATCCAAAAATGGTAGAAATTGGTGATAATGTAACATTAGGTTCACATTCCATGATCTTTGCACATAGTAATCCATCGGCAAATTTATTCTTAAAACAAGGAGATTTTCCCAGAAAAATATCTAAAGTTGTCATAAAATCTGGTGCGGTTATTAATCCTGGTGCAATAATTATTGCTGGTGTGACTATTGGTGAAAACTCAATAATATCGCCAAGAAGTGTAGTAACCCAAGATATACCCGAATATTGTATTGCAGTTGGAAATCCTGCAAGGGTTGTGAAGAAAATCAATCACTAATGAGAAAATGAATATTTTAGGTATAGATTTTGAAGACTGGTTTCATCCTGAATTAATCCAAAAATACATCTCTAACGAGAGACATGAACCAAAAGTTGTAAACGGAATTGATAAAATCCTAGAACTGTTACGAAAACATGAAACACAAGCTACATTTTTTGTTGTTGGTGAACTTCTAGAATCAAATCCTGAGTTGTTAGATCTAATTTTAGAGAATGATCATGAGATTGCATTTCATACTATGAAGCATACTAGAATTGATTCACCAAATTTTAAAGAACAGTTTGAAAATGAAATATTAATTTTTAAAAAATTAACTAATGATCAATCAAAAGGATTTCGTGCTCCAAGTTTTTCTCTAAATTATAATAGCTCTTGGTTAATTGATATATTGGAAAAAAATAATTACTCATACGACAGTAGTGTTGTTCCAGCTAAAACTGGCATGTATGGTATCCCTAATGCAGATAAAAAACCATATAAAATTACAAGTACATGTTTAGAAAATAATTCTATTAATGGAAAAATAATTGAATTTCCATTATTGGTAACAAAATTCCTTGGGAAAAAAATACCTGCAGCTGGAGGGTTTTATCTAAGAACTTTACCAACACGTATTATTGAAAATGCAATTAAAACTTATGAAAAAAATGATATTCCTGCGGTATTTTATATTCACTCGTGGGAATTAACTCCCCAATTTATGCCTAAAATAGAACTATCAAAAAAAGACAATTTCATAACTTATCATAATATTGAAAAAGCTTTTGATAAAATGGATAAATTATTAGAAAAATTTCAATTTACATCATTTAAAAAATTCTTAAAACACTAACTACATTTTCCTTGTTGGAATTCCACCAGACCATCCATTGATATCATCATATCCTTCTAGAGTAATTTGTAAAGCTCTTCTTTCAACATCGCTTGTAAGGTACCTTGTTCCATGTGCTGAAAATTCACTATCCTGAAAAATTGCTATTGAATTATCCAGATCATATGGTTCAAAAATTAAGGAAGATTCATCTTCTTCTTTTGCCATATATGTTCCACCAGGTTCTCCTTCTTTCCAATCTTTTGAAAAGTACAACATGCAAATTAAAGTTGATGGACCTACATTATGTATATGTGGTAATTGAAAACATCCTTTTTTCAAACTAATGAAATGAAAATGTTTTACTTTTGAAACTGGCACTCCAGAAAATTTTCTAAAATTTTCTATGAATTCATCTGTATGACAATATTGTTTAAATTCGTTCCATTCTTTTGAAAAATTAGGATCCTCCTCCTCCTCTGCAATTTCTAATGTAGATTTTTTGCTTCCCCAAAGTAAATTATATTGCAATTTCGAATGGTCTGATGCTTTATTCCATCTCTCAGATATATTTGGAAATTCATCATATAATTTTTCATAAAATTTTTCATGAAAAAATTTTTTTACAAATGTAAATTTGAAAGGTTTTTTCTTTTGAAAATCACTCTGATTTGCAAATAGATTTTCCCAATTAACAATATCATTATTCATAATTAATCTCTCTAATCATCTGAATTTATTATTTCGGTATTCATTTTATAAAAAATTCCTGTTAAAACTGATTTATACCATTTTTTTATAAGCGGAGAAAAAATCTTAGTTTTTAAATCTAGATTTAGTTCAATATCTACGTCTATTTTTGTCAGTCCATCATTTTCTTCTAATTTAATTAAAATTCTTGAATTTTTTGCTGGGCCTGATAAAACATTGCTCTCTAAACTATTGTCGGAAATAATACTATGCTTTGTTTTTTGTGTAATTGTCTTTTTAATTATACTTGTAAATACTAAGGTTTCTTCTGTAATTGTATGATTATTTTCTTTTTCTAGTATTTTTACACTTCTTAATTGATCTGGTAAAAATGTAGGTAGATTCTCATAGTCAGTTATCAATTTAAAAAGCTCATCTTGTTTTGAACCTAATTTGATTGTAAAATTAAGAATTGACATTTGATGCTCTCTGTTTAATTAAAAGTGTTAACTAGAAAATAAACGTATTTTATGATATAACATAATTATGATTCTGGTTTATTGGTGATTAACTTTAATTTATTTTTCATTTCTAAAAATAAAATTTTAAAACCTTGTTTCTGAATTATTAAAAATGATTTCTTGATAAGACGATTGACTTCACTAAAGAGAAAATTATACTGAATTGACGATCTTTGCATTTTATATTTAAATGAATTTGAATTTTGATATCCCATTTTTTTCATATATTCTGAAAGTAAAATTTTTGAATTTTTCATATCTAATTTATTCGAATCATTCAAAAATTCTTTTAATCCATATTCTTTACATAATATCTCTAATATTGTTTCATATTTTTTGGAAATCTGTTTTTTATGGAACACTAAATGGAAAAGTAGTGTATAAAAATAATCCTCTCTTGAAGGTATGTAAAACCCGTCATCATTTAGAACTCTTCGTTCAATAATATCATTGAACCATTTAATATCGATGTAATGATCAATTGGATATTTGATATCAAAATATACTTGTTCTTGATTTATGTCCACCCTTAAAGCTTTTTCTAATTTATTTGATACTGAATTTATGATATATTTTGTTTTGATACCTTCTGCTAATACATCTATATCATGATGTTTATGAGCTGAAGCATACAAGTCGTCAAAATTTCTTAAAATTACATATTTACAAGTTCCATTTAATACATAAACTAATTCTTTAAGATTATACCATCCATCATGTCCATGTAAATTCTTCTCAATTTTTTTTATTGAGCCATCCCATTCTAATTTGAGTTCTTTTTCTACATCCTTTGTATTTTTTCCTAATAAGAGAGTTAAATCATGATTTGTTTCTTCTTTAGATACTGAACTATGGATAGAAAATTCTTTTCCAATCCATTCTCTATACATCATTTTGGAGTCATAGATGTTGCTATTTGCAAGTAATATTCCCTTCGATTCTAATTTTCTAAATTTCTCATCAGGATCAGAAAGTAGAATTAACAAAAATGGACCTGTTCCACACAATTCAATTTTTTTTTGTGCTCCATACAGAGATCCATAAAATCGTAAAAGATTTTTCTCAAAATCATATTTATTCCAAGTTATTTCATACACATCTCTAATGATAAATTTTTTTTTAAGATCACTAATTATCTCATTAGTCATTTTTCTAGATTTATCCCAAATGATGAAAATATACAATGAAGATCTTTCTGTCATATACGTTTCCTCTTTCTAAAATTCATTATCCTGTTTTGTTGATAAAATTTCCAGGTATTTTATATAAGTCAAAAAATTATTTGTTTCTTTATCTTTAATTTTGTAAGACACCAGCCATAAATTGATGTATCTTAATAAAATAATAAAATCAAAATCTGCATTAAAATGAAGATTCATTTTATGCTTGATTAATTCTATAATTTCTCTAGCCTTCCCTCTATTTTCAACATTTGATCTAAATTCTTCTATATTATTTATTGAATATGCCATCACATAATTCAAAAATCCTATAAAATCAATTAATGGATTACCTTTTTCTACAAACATATCCCAATCAATAACTTCTATTGATGAATCATTTTTTATGAATATATTTTTGGGTTGTAGATCTCCATGAACTCCAGTCTTTTTAAAATTAAACTTACCAATATGATCTTCGAATTGATCTAACCATTTTTCATAAGGTATGTGAGAAATTTCTCTTACGCCGTTCAAATTCTCTTTAATCAAATCAACTTCTTCTTTAATATCTTGTTTACTAAAATAACTTGAATTGGATTTTTGTTGAAACTTAATTAACCAATCTAAGACAAGTTCTACCTGTTTTGAATCTAATCTATTCGGTGTTGTACCATCTATCCATTTTTCAAGTATAAGTTTATCATTAGGATTCTTCATATTTGGAAATTGCCTATTTATCTCAATAATATCTTCTGAAAAATCATATTTTCCATGTTTACATACTAGAATATTTTCTGGAATTTCATTATTTAATAAAATATACATAAATTTCTTAGAGTGAATTCTGACAAATTGTATCATATTTTCTGTATTACTTTTCTTTTTAATCATATCTTCAAATGAAAATTCTATATTATTTTTGTAACAATAAAAAATGAATGAAGGAGAAAAAAAACTTATTACCATTTTTAATAATTTTCCACTCAGTCGCTTGAATAATAAATCCACCATGGAAAAATTTTTTTCTTTTGACAAAAATCGCTGAAAATTTTTAAAAAACCAGTTAAGAGATTTCATGTCATTAATATCTCCAGAATAATGAGGTTTTTTATAAGATGGTAATGCCCAATATGATTTTAAATTATAACCTAATGATACCAAAATTGATTTGTAACCAGATAATGTATTAGAATAATTTTGTATATTATTTCTATCTCTTACTAGTTTTAAACCAAATTTATTCTCTGCTCCAATACATAAGCATCCATTTTTAGATAATAGATTTTTAATATTTTTTAAAACTATACTTAGTTCGCTATTTGTTATTATTTGATTTTTTTCTTTACCGTTAATTCCATTAATTATTATAAGATCAAAAGACTCTTGTAAAAAATGCAATGTCATCATATCCGATCTAACTAAAATTATATTTCTACATTTTTTCTCTTCAAATCTATATTTCTGTATGAGTATTTTCTTTTTCGAATTCTCTATTGAATATATCTCATCAAATACATCAGCTAAATTTTCTGGAATATTCCCTAAATCACTATTAATTATAAGACATCTTGAATTTGATTTTTTTATTGCTCTGAAACCAATACAACCTTCCATCATTTGAAAATCTCCAAAGTAATCTGGATTCTCTCTAGTAAAGAAACGAATTGCATTTGAATATCCATTTTGAGATATATCGGTTAGTAATTTTGAAAATTTTAATTCATTTTCTTTTTCATCATTTTTTTGAATAAAGTCAAAAAAACCATCTTTATTTAAAAATGATTTTGAGCATTTCTGACACGTACCTGACTCATCTAATTGATTGTTACATTCTTGGCAGAAGATTATTCTATTCATAATTATCCTATTTTATTCCCTCCAATTCTCCTTGGAAATCTTTCTATCAAAAACATATAATGTTAAAGCATATAGTGCTGAGGATAATACAAAACTAATTGATACTCCTATAATATCATATATTGGCCCAAGAATTAGAATACCTGTTATCATTGTTATTAATGAAATAATTCTGCCATACAATACATAACGACTTTTCTCCATTCCCAGAAATTTTGAAATAAAAATTTTTACTAATGTAGTTGATATTACTGCAATACTGATTATTCTAATCGAATCCACAACTTTATCGTATTGTGGAAAAATTGTTGGTATAATGATTGGTAAAATAATAATTCCAATAATTGATATGCCAATTGATAATAGTAACGCATATTTCTTTAACTTAAAATTTCTATTCCCACTTGCATCATGTGTTAATGTATACTTGAACATTATTGATTCGAATACTGTCATTATTCCGAAAATCTGTAATGCTAATGAATAATTTCCTAATAGTGAAAAACCTAGTAATGGAGCTATAATTATTTTGTCTAAATGTTGTCGAAATGAATTTGAAAGTGACATGATATAATTATCAAGAATGAAACCTCGATGATCTTTTAATTTTATTATATCTATTTTTGATTCACGATATATTTTGATAATCACGATCATTAAATGGAAATATGATAGTGCAAATCCATAAATTATTCCATCCAATCCAAAGAAATAAAAAAATCCAAACCCTAATGTTACAAGTAAGGTTTTTTGAATAACAACATACTTTGAATAATTAACAAAAAGCTTTTTTCCAAGTAAATAATTAATTGCTACTTCATTAATGATATATGCAATAATTAAAATACTAATTTCTAGCTTGTTTGTAAAAATGAATGCACAAACTGCAGCTATCGTTCCAATTAAAATTGAAATCAAAAATAATGTTGATTGAATTTTTATTTTTTTAGCTGTATATACTGTTATAACATATGGTGATCCGATTAAAGAAATTAAATATGCAATACTAGCTATTGAAATAAAATAATGTAATTTACCATATTCTTCAACATTCATCAAATTGGATAAATACAGCCAAAATAGCGATGTAATTGCTAGTCCTATTATGTCTGCATATCCAATTGCACCTAAATCTTTAATTGTACTAAATTTTTGATTAAAAAATCCCCAAAAATCCCTCATTTGAAATTACCAGTTGCCTATGTTGTTAAAGGCTTACCATTACATTCTCAAATAATATCAAATTTTTCTATTAAATTAGAAAAACATCATATTTTTTTTGTATTTCATTAGTATATTTCATACGTGAATTATTATAAGCAGATACTCTTTAGAAATTTAAAAATGAAAATAACTGTTGGAATACCTGCATATAACGAGGCTAAGAATATCGCATCAATTTTAGTTGAATTACAAGATATTGCAGACACCATTATTGTTTGTGATGATGGATCAACTGATTCTACTGCATCAATTGCTGAAAAATTAGGTGCTATAGTGATAAAACATCCAAAAAATTTGGGATATGGGGCTGGAATAAAAAGTATTTTTAACAAATCAAAAGAAATTGGCTCAGAAATTTTAGTTACTTTTGATGCAGATGGACAACACAGAATTGATGATATAAAAAAAGTTATTGAACCAATTGAAAAAAATGATGCAGATATTGTCATTGGCTCAAGATTTCTTGATAATGCAAAAGACCGAATTCCTGGCTATAGAAAAATTGGAATAAATATTATTACTAAAGTCACAAATTCAACATTAAAAGAAAAGATTACTGATTCACAGAGTGGTTTTCGGGCATATAGTAAAAATTTAATCTCAAAATTGAATATTTCTGATATAGGAATGGGTATTTCCACTGAAATTCTTATTAAATCTAGTTCTATGGATTTTAAGATTATTGAAGTTCCAATTGTAATCGAATATGATGAGAACACATCTACACATAATCCTGTTTCACATGGAACTTCTGTTTTGGTAAGTACTATCAAGTATACTTCAATAGAAAGACCTTTGGTGTTCTATGGACTTCCGTCATTAATTCTTTTAATTATTGGAGCAGTTTTTTCATATATGGCAATTGACTACTATGTTGAAGAAGCAACATTAAATACAAATCTTACATTACTTGGTGGAGGTTTCTTTTTATTTGGTGTTGTACTTTTAATTACTACGATATTACTTTTCTCACTTGTTTCTGTTGTTCGAGAAGGTAAAAATTAATTCCTTTCAAGTGATATATTGTATACCAAGAATTCAAACAAATCAATTCCTAGAAAATTTGTAATATTTTCTCTTTTGGGGATCATAATACTTGGACTAATTTTTCGATATATTTTCTTCCCATATGATATTCCTCTAATTCTAGATTCTTCTGGATATTTTTGGTATGCAATAGATACTAAGTTACTACTAAATTTCCCGTCAAATCATGATCTCCCAAATAATCTATGGCCTACCATCTTATCTGTATTCTTCATTTTTACAGATTCTGATAATTTTATGGATTTCATGAACATCCAACGTAATTTATCCATATTTTTTTCTGTATTGACGGTAATTCCTATCTATTTTCTTGCAAAAAAATTTTTTAAACAAGAAATTGCAATTTTTGCTCCTCTGATTTTTGTGTTAGAGCCTAGAATTATTACAAATTCATTAATTGGTGTCACTGAACCTATGTATCTATTTTTTGTAGTATCCGCACTTGCCTTATTTTTTAGTAACAACAAAAATCTTGTTTTGGCATCATTTGTTCTAGCTGGAATATTTTGTCTTATACGATATGAAGGATTAATGATGATCTTTCCAATGGTATTTTTAATATTTTATCGTTATAGAAAAAACAAAAAGAAAATACTCTATCCGATAACTGCAATAATAATATTTTTAATAGTGATCACTCCTATGTCATTAATAAAAACTGAAACTATGGGATACGATGGAATTTTCAGTCATGTGGGAAAAGGTGCAATAAATACAGGTCAAGGAAATTTCCTAGACAATCCTGAAAATGAAAAGAAAAAAATATTTTTTGAATTAGGATTTGAAAAATTTTTCAAATTATTTGGTTGGATTTTAATCCCAATATTCTTCATATTTATGCCTCTTGGGCTAATCTCTTTTTTTAAAAAATCATGTAATTCTAAATGGGAACTTGTAATAATTGGAATATTTGCTATTATTCCTGCACTCTATGCATATTCTAGAGGGATCTCAGACACTCGTTATCTTTTAGTTTTATATCCAATTCTCACAATTTTTTCATTAGGTGCAATTCAATGGATTGAATCTAGATGGAAATTTTATTTCAACATCAAAATCTTTGTTATAGGGTTTATTCTAATCGCATCTTTCACTTTCTTATATCTACAAAATGATAATGAACATCAATTAGAAGCGTACACAATCATCAAAGATAATATACAAAATATTAATATTGCAAATGATCCTTATCCTTTATCTGTATTCTTTAGAACTGCTGTCTTAAATTTTGAAGATTTTCCTAAACAAAGTGATCTCATAACTCATACTCTTTTGTTAAAAACAGATCAATATGATAACATTTTTGACTTTTTAAAATCTGAAAATGGAAAAACTGTAACACACATTATTGTAGATGATTCTCCTTCTCGAGCTGCTTTTCTTATAGAAATATACGAAAATGAATCTAAATTTCCTTTTTTAATCAAACAATACGATTCTAGAGACTATAATTTCACTTATCATGTTAAGATCTTTAAAATTGATAAAAGTAAATTATCCGAATTAGAATTGTATAACTAGACTTGTTATAATACATGAGCAATATATACCGGCTATTTTGATTATTTTTATGACACTAAAAACAATAGAATGGAAAGATAATTCTGTTATAATGATTGATCAGACAAAATTACCAAATATTCTTGAATATGTTACATATACTGACTTTAATCAAGTAGCTGATGCAATTAGAACTTTAATCATTAGAGGTGCACCTGCTATAGGTGTATCTGGGGCATTTGGTCTTGCTTTAGCATCATTGCAAAGTAATGCCACTGAGAAAAATGAATTGATATCGTATATGGAAAATGCTAAAAAAATTTTATTTGAAACAAGACCTACTGCTGTAAATCTTGCATGGGGTTTAGACAAAATTATGGAAGTTGCAAATAATGGAAATACTGTAGATGAAATTAGAAAAAATGTTATTGATTATGCCAAAAAAATGGCTGATGATGATGTCCAAATCAACATGGCAATGGGAAAAAATGGTTCAGCTCTATTTGATAATGATGATACTATAATGACTCATTGCAATGCAGGTGCATTAGCTACTGTTGGCTATGGAACGGCTTTGGGGGTAATTCGGGCAACAAAAGATAGTGGAAAAAATATTAAAGTTATAGCTACTGAAACTC
>CEUL01027656.1_pt1 | contig 49156 bp, 52 predicted proteins | sample 427021 | NCBI WGS metagenome assembly CEUL01 (sample SAMEA2622800, study PRJEB7988) | marine metagenome | isolation source: saline water (ENVO:00002010), including | reverse complement strand
ACGTCAACAACCACATGGCCATTTTTGGGCATGTGTTAAAGAAGGTCATTGGAGTTTAAAAAGTGTGAAGATTTGAAATAGACCGAGAGATCCTACGAGTGAATGACCAACACTAAATTTCATGTTATTTATGAAGTGGAGGGTTGTAAGATGTCAATAGACTTGAATATTACCTGTAATCAAGAAAATAAAAGGACAAAATCTACAAATGAGTGAGGATGAGAAGTTAAAGGTGCACTTGGAAGCTGGAATTGCCATTTACAATAGCGGAGAGTACCATGCTGCCCATGGGGCGTGGGAGCGATACTGGTTAAAACTTGAGAAGGGGAGCGAGGACAGGTTATTTTTACAAGGTTTAATTCAATTTACAGCCATAATATATCATGGGACTAATGAAAATTGGAGGGGAATGAGAGGACTCGTAGAAAGTTCGCTTGGGTATTTAGAGAAAATACCAGAAGTGTACAGAGGCGTGGATATTGGACTTATTAGAGAATATCTTATTGAAATAAGTCAGGATGTGGAATCATTCTCCCAAGAAAAAATCCCCATTATAGCGTATAGAGGTGACAAGATGGAATTGGCAGGTTTAGAAATCGAATCTGTATTTCTAGCTGCGGAAGTGATATCAGAGGAGGTCGAAGCATACGAATATGAGATTATTAAAGAGGCGATTAGTTATGCGAGAGGGGGATTTGAAGAGGGAAAGTATAAAAAAATTGAGCAATTGATAGTAGCTTTTGTAAAAAACCCAGATTTGCGAGGGATGGCATATGGGCAGATAAGAAGCAGAGTAGAAAGAATGAGAGAAAGTGGGAAGGATATTAAAAAGCTATTTGGATAATTTCTTAGAATTAAGAAATATGCTCTGCAGAGTTGTCTTTCGGAAAATAACCCAAGATATCTCTAGTACGATCTAAGGAATAATAACTACCATCGTTGTCGGAAACACCATAGACTATTTCATACCCATAATCAGCTTGTAGGCATCTATCGAAGAGATGGCCGCAATCTCGATTAGAAAGCCACATAGATTGTCCACGTGCGTAGTCAACAGGAGGTGCATCTCCGTTTAAATTTCCAATCCTAACGCAAAGGACAGATATGCCGTGCTCATCGTGGTAATATCGCCCTAGAATTTCGCCGATGGCTTTGCTGGCGCCATAAAGATTTCCAGGTCGAGGAAGTTCAGTTCCATCGAGAGGAAATGGACTATCGAGATTGGAAGAATCAGAATTTGGATCGGTTTCATAGTGACCAACTGCGTGGTTCGAAGATGCGAAGATAAATTTTTCAACGTTGGAATTCACTGCGGCTTCAAGTAAGATTTGAGTACCTTCAATATTATTTCGAAGAACTGAGTTCCAAGATGCAGAGGTTTGAGGATTCCCGGCAAGGTGAATTATTGCACTAGCCCCCTCTACAGCTTCTTTTACAGCAGTGGTGTTTAAAATATCAGCAACAATTAAGTCATAGGGAAAATCACTATCGGGAGACTGGTTATCAAGTAGACGCCATGTGTATTGATCATAGAGGTGTGAAAGGATCGTGCGTCCCACATTTCCTAGTGCGCCTGTAAGCAATACTACCTCTTTCATTGAAAGTTAATGAGAGGGGAAAGGAGAAGTAACTTTTTCTTTAGAGGGCAGAAAGTTCAAGTTGTATGAAACCAACGGAAACGGAAATTGCTTGTTTCGAGTCGGGCGTCAAGCTTGGATCGCTATACCATCAGTTTTCAAGTGCCCCTATCAGTCTGAATAATATCGAAAGTTTATCTTCTGCAATTGAAAAATCAATTCAAAACCAGCCACATTGTACAAATGTGTCAGTAGAGATATCAGAAGAGGAAGTAAAAAAATCAATGAATGATGATTTTGGGTATGCAGAATTAAAAGGGGAGATGATGGCAGTTAGAATCGAGATTCAATATAAGGATACAAAGGTTGTATCTAAAATGAGAGTTGAAAGTGGCTATCCACTGATGTTTGTTGAGTCTGTAGAGACAAAGGAATGAATTGAGAAAAAAGAAGACATCATCAAGAAAGTTTGAGCTTTGATACCACTTCTAGAAGTTTAGCGAGGGAAGTTCCAGATTCTTTTAATAATTTTTCCCCGAGATTACTAGACGCAAGAGATGGATCTCCTATAACACCATTTTTTGTAAATTTTTCAACGTCGTATTTCATTTGTGCACCTTGTTCAAAAGACCCCCAACGATCTCCAGAATCGGAACTTGCTTGCGAGATCATACCAGAATTGATGAGATTGGGGAAAAGATGCAATAACATAGATGTTTCAACTTCACCTGCATGGCCCATGGGGAGATCGTCTGAATACCGAAACCAGGTATAGGTAGTTGCAAATGCAGGTTTTGTGGTGTTTCGGGTTATATCGGCGCAAATTTCATTTAATGCGTCGATGTTGCCTCCGTGGCCATTTACTATGATGATTTTATTCCATCCGTGATGAATAAAAGAATTGAGCACGTCCGATATACAATCGCGAAAAGTTTGTGGAGAAAGCCAAAGTGTTCCAGGGAAATTTCTATGCTCCTCAGATACGCCGAAGGGTAGGGAGGGCGCGAGAATGGCTTCGCCTGGAAATTGTTTGATGCCTTCTTCTGCGACAGATTTGGCTAGTAATAGATCGGTAGAAAGAGGTGCATGGGGCCCATGCTGTTCTGTGCTTCCCACAGGAAAAACTACTATTTTTGATGCCGCATCTTTTGCATCTTCGGAAGTGACCTGAGATAGATCCATAATGTACTAAGGTTGTCATTGGTCTTGTAATCAACGGTGGTAGTTTGGGGAGAAATGGCCAGATGAATTAGACATTTCTAGCACTCCAAAGTTCGGAATAGGATCCTTTTTTATTCAATAGTTCATTATGAGTTCCATATTCTATAATCACCCCATCTTGTAAAACTAAGATATTAGTTGAATCCTGTATTGTGGAGAGTCTATGAGCAATAGCCAGAATGGTCTTTTCAGAATGGTGGGTCTTTATAAAATCTAATATCAAAGATTCAGTGGGGGTGTCTACGTCGCTAGTAGCTTCGTCGAAAATGAAAATTGGAGGGTCTTTTAGAAGTGCTCGTGCAATGGCAATTCGTTGTCGTTGTCCTCCCGAGAGTTTGATTCCACGTTCTCCGACGATGGTGTCATATCCATGTGGTAAATTCATTATGAAATCATGAGCCTTTGCTGCTTTAGAAGATTGAATAAGTTCCTCCTCATTGGCTGTGAATGATCCATATTGGATGTTCTCCCTAACCGTGCCGTGGAAAAGGAAAATATCCTGGCCAACATATCCAATTTGGTCACGTAAACTCTTCAGAGATAGATCTCGAATATCATGCCCATCTATTGTGATGGATCCATGATCTATATCGTACAATCTTAATAATAGTCTCAATAAGGTTGATTTTCCAGATCCACTATGGCCAACTATAGCCAAAGATTCACCTTTCCCAGCCTTAAAAGAGATATTAGACAATATTTTGTCTTGAGAATATCCAAAAGAAACATCTTCGTAGATGATTGTTCCAGAATCGACGATTAGTTCAGGAGGGTTGGATTTTTCAGGGAGAGTATTAGTTTCATCGATTAAACCAAATATTCTGACGGTGGATGCCCGGGCCCGTTGATACATATTTATGACCTGTCCAAATTGGGTCATTGGCCAGACCAACTGTTGATGGAGCAACATGAATGTTACAAATTCCCCAGCATAGAGAGGACGGGAGGAAAGCCAGAGTATATCTCCAGATATAACCCAGAATCCCCCGACTAGAAAGGTCATAGAAAATCCAATTCCAGATATAATTTGAAGTGAGGGGAAAAATTTTATTCGGGTTGTGATAGAATCCCAATTGGTATTATAATAATTCAGAGAAGTTTCCTCTACGCGACTAGATTCATAGAATTCGGTATTATAGAGTTTAATTAACTGGATTGCATTTAAATTCTGTTTAAGTCGAGAATGGAGTTTCCCCACACTGTCTCGTACTTCGGCATATTTTGGTTGTATAGATTTTGTGAAGTTATATGTAAAAAAAGCGATTATAGGGATGGTGAAAAGAGAAATTGCGGCCAGGGGAGGGTTCATATAAAATAGTAAAGTTGCAATTCCAATTGCCATTACTGCGAGCCGAAAGACAGAGTTGAAACCATCATTTAAGAAAATTTCCAATCGGTTGACATCATTGGATAGGATAGACATTAATTCGCCTTTGTGTTTTCTGTCAAAGAAACTCATATTTAAATTTTGCAAACTGGCGTAGGTATCGATGCGGATTTGATGTTGGATATTTTGAGAAAATGAATTCCAGCCCCAATTTCTAAACCAATGGAGAATTGCACTGAGGATAAAAGAGAATATAATGAGAAAAACCACAAACCAAAATTGAGATATTGAGTGTTGAGGAAGGGAGGATTCAGAGAAAAATGGAATTAGAAATGGTTTATCTCGTAAAATAATTGAATCTATTGCAACACCGAGGAGGAAAGGAGGAACGAGATCGGATATACGAGCGAATAGATTTGCTATGAAGCCTACAAGAAAATTCCGAATATTGGAGGCCCCATAGAAAAATAATAGACGGAGCATCGGGTTGGAAGAATTTAAAGAAGGAATGGTAGAATCGATGTCATCCATGAGGTATACGTAATATGGATGGCGGAGAGGAGTAAAATTTTCTCGGTTTAGTCTAAGTAAATATGGACGGTGTCACCAGGAGATATATTGTGGTCAAGTGTCCAATTATAGGGCAATTCAATAACCCATTTGCTAAGTCCTTCATAAGGGGTGTAAGGAGGTAGCTCAGGGGACGCATGATGAATAGAAACAATAGTACCCTGAGAATCTATGAAAATAATATCGATGGGGAAGCTCATATTGCGCATTACATAAACATGGTTTGTTTCAGAGGGATGAACAAAAAGCATCCCCTGGTTTTTACCGAGAAAAGTGGTTTGACTCAGACCTATATAACGGGTGATCATAGTGTCTGAAATTTGAAGTTCTGCTTGGGCGAGTACAGTTTCAGAAGTGTCAAAAAAGACCACAGTTGCGGTGGGAGACTGGGCAGATCCATGGAATGTAAACAAAATTGCAACGGCAAGGAGGATAACAAGGATGGTGAGTAGAATGAGAGATGGCAGGGAGATTTTCCTACGTATGTCCCCTATAATTAACCAGATCGAGGATAATTTGGGCATTTAAAATGGGTCGGGCAGGAGTTGAACCTGCGATCCCCGCAGTGTAAATGCGATGTCATAACCAGACTAGACCACCGACCCGTACTACAGTATATTGTTTCTGAATTGGAATAACGATTATGAATGGAAAATGTGGAAAATAACATGATATGGTTTAAGAACAGCGTGGATCGAATATATGTAGGCGAAGTGTGATGGCAAAGAACGTCGGTACAATATTATTTGGAAAGGGAGGGGATGTGATCAAGGATCCAAAAATTCAATCTTTGGTCATGGCAAGTGCCGTGTTAATAACAGAATCTGCAGTTTTAAGTCCCATTATTGCAGATCTTGCTATTGTATTTTCAATTAGTGATGCTAGAGCAGGTTTGCTGATGCTAGCGTACACAATACCCACAGTCATTTTAGTCCCAATGATGGGGATTCTTTCGGATCGGTATGGAAAGAAGTACTTTTTAGTACCCGGTTTGGCTTTATTTGGATTGGCGGGTGCAGCAATTGCCATGGTAAATACATTTGAAGCCATATTGGTATTAAGGGTGTTGCAGTCGGTAGGCCACTCTGCTGCAGGTCCAATTGTAATTGCAATGATAGGGGACCTATATACTGGCGTTCAGGAGACTACCGCCCAAGGGATTCGTACGGCTGGGATAAATATAGGAATTATAGGAATACCAATATTAAGTGCAATATTATTTGTATATTCATGGCAATATCCATTTTTGCTTTATTTAATTGCGATTCCAATGGCCATATGGGCGTGGCGGGTCCTCCCTCAATCGATAGAATCGACGAATTCGTCGATGAGAGATTATATAAATGATTTGATATTGCTGATCAGTGAACGGAGAATGGCATGTTTGGTTACGACATTTGTTATTAGATTTTTACTTTTGTTTGGATTTCTCACATATGTCTCTGTTTTGGCAATAGGAGAGGCAGGACTTGATGTCAAGACAGCAGGGCTATTGGTAGCAGTGAAGGGGATCGTCTCGTTTATAAGCTCCACGCAAGTGGGGAGGTTGTCAAATGTGTTTTCAACTACAGACATAATAATGGGAGGATTCATCATAGGGAGTTTAGGCATAATAATTATGGGAGTATTACCAATTCCATTAGTAATTGCGGTGGGAGCAATACTATATGGATTTGGGGACGGAGTGGTAGCACCTGGGCAGAAAAGTTTGGTGAATCAGATAGCCCCAGAAGGTATGAGAGGAGGGGCAGTTTCGGTTGCGACTACATTCCAAAATTTGGGTAAAGTGGTAGGCCCAGGAATGATTGCACTTATGCTAATTGTATCTGATATTTCAATAGCTTTCACGGTTGTGGGGTTAACAGGTTTGTTGGCAGGTGTCGGACTCATGGTAGGCGTTAAGAGACTGCAATAAATGGACTATATCTATAAAAAAACATCAAGGTGGCATGTCCAAATATATTTACTGATCAGACTCCAACTCTTTCATAGATCATATCATGGGGGAATACCACGTTGCTTCTTCAGTTGAGGATGCCCTAGAAAAATTATCGTGTTGTGAGGGTCGAGCGGAAATCGTGGCGGGGGGACAGACAATGATGTTATTGATGCGTCAGGGGCTAATTGATCCAGATTTGCTGGTTGACATTAGCAAGATAGCAGAAATGAGGGGAATAGAAGAGGTGGGAGAGTACATCGAGGTTGGGGCCGCTACGACATATGCTGAAATAAAAAAAAGTCCATTAATTGAAAAGGAATTTGGATTTTATGCAATAGCGACTTCTGAAATCTCAGGACCTCAAGTGAGAAACCAGGGTACAATTGGGGGGGGGCTAGTCTATGGAGACCCAGCGTTAGATACACCCCCAGTCCTACTGACTTTAGACTCAGAATTAGAGATACAAAACGCAGCGGGGAGTAGAAGAGTTCCCTTGGACGATTTTTTTGTGGATTATTATGATACTGCAATAGAAGATGGGGAAATTTTGACCAAAATTTTGATTCCAAAATTGCCCAAATATTCGGGGGGGAAATATAGATCTATGACTCCGAGGCAAGGAGATTATGCAATAGCGGGTGTTTGTGTGAGATTGACGCTAAATGAAAAGGGAGTTTGTGCAGTTGCACGGATAGGATTAACAAATGGCGGAGACACACCTATGCGTGCGAAAGAAGCGGAAAGAGTATTAGAAGGTACTAAAATGGGGGATAAAACTGTGGAGAATGCTGTAGAAGCTTTGGGAGAAAATTTAGATTTAATGGGAGATGTTCAAACGCCTAAATCGTATAAAGAAATAGTTTTTAAAAGGATCGCAAGACAAACAATTAAAGATGTAAAATCCGAAATAATAGGAGAAGTATAATGGAAGGGATAAGACTAGAAATAAATGGAAAAAAACACGTAGTTGATGTTTCCCCATATAAACCTCTTCGAGACGTTCTCAGATATGATGTGGGATTGACGGGTACAAAAGAGAGTTGTGACTCGGGTGTGTGTGGTGTTTGTACAGTATTACTAGGAGATAAAGCGGTTAAATCATGCCTCATTCCAGTGGGAAAAATGGTCGGAGAGAGCATTACAACTATAGAGGGCCTGTCAGAAGAGGGTGAATTTTCTGTGCTACAGCAATCTTTTATAGATTGTTTTGCGTCTCAATGTGGCTATTGCATCCCAGGATTTATAATGGCGGCAACGTCATTACTGGTAGAAAACTCAGATCCAACGGTTCAAGAGATAAGAGAGGGACTAAGTGGGAATTTGTGCAGGTGTACAGGGTATGTCAAAATAATCGATGCGGTTAAGCAGGCAGCAATTAAGGAAGCGTGAAAGCATGAGTCAAAGTGGTCAAGTTAAAATTAGACTAGAGGGTCATAATGAAAATCGCCATGTCGGAAAATCTATTGCAAGGGTAGATGCACCCGATAAGGTTACAGGCAAGGCAATATATGCAATGGACATCAATCCAAATCGATTGTTACATGCGAAATTATTGACTAGCCCCGTCGCCCACGCTCGGTTGATTGGGGTGGATGTAGAAGAGGCAGAGAAAGTAGAGGGTGTGGAAGTGATAATAACTTATAAGGACGTGCCTGATACTCGCAGAGGCCAATTTATTTTAGATCAGCCGATACTAGCAACGGAGAAGCTTAGATATATAGGAGAACCGATAGCTGCAGTTGCTGCGGAAACACCAGAAATAGCAGAAGAGGCGGTGAACCTTATCAAACTTCAATATGAGGAACTTCCAGCAGTATTTGACTTAGAAGAGGCTTTTTCTGAAAATCCCTGTGCTACAGTTCATGAAGACGTGCGGAGTTATCAATTTGCGAAACAAGGAGATCCTAGATTTGAAAAGAGGGATCATGTGGATGAGGAGTATACAGATCGTCCGAACTTGATGTACACAGATTCGTTAGAAGTGGGAGAAGTAGAATCAGCTTTTGAAGATGCAGATCATGTTGTCGAAGGGAGATATGAGGTTAAATCGCTCCAACACTGTTCGATGGAGCCTCATGTTTCAGTGGGCAGGCGAATGGGAAGTACGATTAAAATTTGGACCTCTCAACAAGTTCCACATAATATTGAAACTGAACTATGTATGGCATATCCAGAGTTGAATCCAGGAGATATAGAGATAAAATCGCCATATGTAGGAGGGGGTTTTGGTGGGAAAATCACTCCGTTTGTAGAATCTATTTTGGTTGGAATTCTGCAGAAAACAGATCGCCCAGTAAGGCTCCAATTAACACGAGCGGAAGAGTATATGGTAGGGGTGAGCAGACCTCAAGTTATAGTCAGAGTGAAAGATGGAGTTACAAAAGAAGGTAAAATCATAGCTAGAGATTCAGAAATTTTGTTCAATGTAGGAGCATATAATGAGCAAGTTTTTAGATGCACAGTTAGTGGCCCTAGTGTTACAGTTGGCTCGTATAAAATTCCAAATGTCAAGTATACAAGCTGTGCAGTATATACCAACTTGCCAAAATACGCAGCGTTTCGGGGTTTTGGAAAACCAGAGGTTAACTGGGCAATGGAACGCCACATGGATAAAATCGCCCGAGTAGTGGGACTGGATCCAATAGAATATAGGTTGAAAAATCTCCTAAGAGCGGGAGATATGAATGCGAAGGGGGAGACGCTTGGTAAAGTTGATACTGAAGCTTGTTTGATAAAATCTGCAGAGGGATTGAGATCTATCGACATAGAGAGCAAATATCCAGAATATGATACGGAGGAATGGAAGATTGGCGTAGGCATTGCGTATGGGAACAAACCAGTATCCAGAGCGTCTGCTGCAGCTACCATTAAAGTTCAACGTGATATGAATGTGATTGCATATATAGGAGCACCTGAAATTGGACAGGGGGCAGAAACTGTATTAACTCAGATTATTGCGGAAGGTTTTGACATTGAGTTGGGAAAAGTTAAGATTATTGCAGGAGATACTGCAAACAGCCCATATGATAGAGGACCAACGGGGAGCAGATTTACATACCACACAGGAAATGCAGTTCGGAAGGCGATAGCGGATGTAAAACAAAAAATGTTTGATCTGGCGGTAGGGGAATTTGATGAAAAAATAGATTCTTCGGATTTGAAGACATCAGATGGAGAAATCATTCTAAAAGGAAAAGAGGACAGTAGAATATCTGTTAATCGTCTATTCTCAAATTATGGTCAAATGGTAGGAGTATCAAATACCATGTTAAAAGAGGGGGGTGAATTGATTGGAACTGCTACATATGATTCTAGAAAAGGTGGAAAGCACCATGCTTTCTGGACTCCAGTGGGCCAAGCTGCATTGGTTGCCGTTAATCAGATAACAGGTAGAATTGAAGTTCTTCGAATAATTACTGCGACGGATGTAGGATTTGCTTTGAATCCAAAAAGTGTTGAGCAGCAAATAGAAGGTGCAACGGGCCAGGGTATATCTAGTGCCCTGTATGAAGAGATTATCTATGAAAAAGGACTAGTTGTTAATCCTAATTTTAAAGATTATCGGATTCCAGGGACGATGGAATTGCCTTATGAATCGGAAACTATAATAATTGAAACAGAGGATGAAGTGGGCCCATATGGGGCTAGGGGTGTTGGGGAAATGGGAATGATGGCATCCGCGCCCGCAATCGGAAATGCCATCGTAAATGCCCTTTCTATTGAATTTGATACAATACCGATAACACCAGAAAGGGTGATTGAAGCGTTAGAGAATCAGATTAACTAAAACCAATAAGAGTAGTAGGACAACTACTTTCCGGATACGTATTCTTTTCCTTCTATTTCAGGATCCAGTGTGCTTTTAGCAAATAAATCTTCTGGAGAATATTTTTTAGGGGTAAGGCCTTGATCATATGCATAATCAAGTAGTTTGTCAAGAGTGCGCTGGTTGGAAGGAACCAATCCATACGGCCAAGGATTTGTCCCCAATACCTTCTGCTGGTGGTCGAGATGTTCTTGTGCCCAAGCTAATGCGGTCCACCGAGGGTCTTCTAGTTTTTGTAAGCATATGTCACGTGCTTCGGAGAATGCTTTATAAATGTTTGTTGCTATCCAAGGGTATTTCTCTATCAATGTGTCTCGAATGACCACAGTATGCATTAGTGGAAAATGGTTAGTTTCTTCATAATAGCGCTGTTCTTCTAGGAAAGGATCTTCGAATATATGTTCTGCTCCTTTTTTATGTTTTACAGAGCTCAAACGGGCGGGGTAGAAAGCCCCATCGAGATCTCCAGATACTAGCATTTCTTCAATATTGCGGTCCTCAGAAATTCTTTGAACATTGAATTTATCAGGGATGGTCAGTTGAACGTCTTCGGTGTCATCAGTATACCATTCAACAGAAGTTAAGTCCAGTCCGTATTGCTCTTGTGCTATTCCCCGCATCCAGATACCAGCCGTAGTTTGCCAGGTCCTCAAACCAATTTTTTTTCCTTCGAGATCTCCCGGATTTGTGGAAGAGATTCCGCTATGCTTGAACATATATGAATGGCGGAATCTTCGATGGGGGAAGACAGTGATTGCTGTGAATGGGTAAAGGTCGGGGTGTTTTCGTGAGGCAAGGTAAGATCCTAAAGACATTTCACATATATCGAATTCTCCATGGCGCATCATCCGCCAATGGCGTTCAGGGGATTCATAAGTGAGAACATTTAGATCAATGCCACTTGGTTGTACGAGGCCTGTGTGAAGAGCATATGTCAGGTCATATTCCCCGCAGGCCAATGTCAAATCTATTACCATTAGTCACGATTGGTTTGCTAATGTAATAAAATAGATGCAATCGCGTTGAATGGGGAGGAATTACAGGGAACTTTTAATATAATTGCGAAGTCTATAGGGACAAGTACTATGGATCATTGGCGTCTTAAATTTGGAAAAATTGAACCTTCGGTGTGGAATCATGGAAATGAATTTCGAAAAATGATAGTTGAAGGGGTGGAAATGTATGTCGTAAATATGGGAGTAGAGAGGTTTACGCCTGAAAACCTCTCAGAAGCATTTGAACAGGTATATCCAGCAGCTAAAAGATTGGATGAAAGAGGTGTAGACTGCATTATTGCAGGAGGGAGCCCTATCTTTGCATTGAAAGGTGCAAAAGGAGAGGATGATCTGCTAGATCGTATAAATGCAGAAATAAGAGCCCCAATAACAACTAACTTGAAATCTCATGTAGATGCCATGAAAGCTGTGGGGGCGAAATCCATTATAGCAGTTACCCCATATCCCAAAGAAAGAAATGAGGAACGTGTTAAATATCTAAAAGATCGTGGGCTCGAAGTTGTTGCATTAGCAGGGATAAATCGCAGCGGCCCAGGGGATATAGATGGGGTTTCTTCATCTACCGCATACCGTGCTGCGGTGGAATTGGCAAAAGAAAGCGAGGGTTATGATGCAATATACATATCATGTCCTCAATGGGAAAGTGCTAGTTTCATAGAAGTACTAGAGCAAGATACAGGAGTTCCAGTGATAGGAGATGCTCAGGCACAGGTTTGGAAGGCGTATCAACTAGGAGGGATTTCTCCCAAAGTTGAAGGGTATGGTCAGCTATTCGATACATTGTGAGCAGAAATGATCCAAATTGAAATAATTCAGAATATACTGGCTGAAATGGTAATATTATAAATATGTCATTCCTCGAAGGGAAGCGTCCACGCTTCGTGGAACAAATCATCCAACAATAATAAGGAATTAGAGTTTAGTGGAAATTCACCTTCGATTTTATCTAGTGATTGTTTTCGATTGGAGAATAAACTCGCGGTTTTAGATATTTTATGATATTCTTGTTCTACCAATCGTCCGAAGAGCCCAGGTAGTCTTGCTCGTTCACATAATTCCCGTGCTGCATCAGGTCCAGCATAGATTTTTTTTTCAGAAAGAACGACTAAGAAAACGGCGAATGGTGAATAATTAAATTGGGCTTTCAAGAAGTTTTGGGCTATATTTTCGTGCCATGACACTGCCCCAAGATCTCGAGTTCGTTTCAGCCAGTCTGTTACGGCTGAGCAGTATGGACATTTAGAATCATAGATGACAACAGATGCCAAATTGGTGTCGCGTTCGTACTTAGTCATTGATAGAAAGTGGAAAGTTCTTCAATTAGATTTTTATTCCCAACATAGAGGGGAGTTCTATCGTGCAGATCGTCGGGTGATAAATCTAGAATTGAGATACGTCCATTGGAGGATAGGCCCCCTGCGGATTCAATTATATAGGACACAGGGTGTGCTTCAAACAAAATTCTAAGTTTTCCATCGGGAGAGGATAGGAGATCGGGATATGCAAAAACCCCACCGTAGGCTAATATTTGATTAATATCGCTTATGAGTGAACCGCCATAACGTAGTTTGAGTGTATTTCGAATGCTATCTGCATATTTTTTAAAGTGAGGTTTCCATTCTTTTTCAATCCCTCCAAAGCCATATAATTGAGGAGTTTCTGGCAAGGTTATATTCTCTCGAAGGAGTTGGAGCTGTCCTTGATCAATTATATATTCGTTGACAGATCCAGAATGTGCAGTTACCATTGTGGTAATTGGACCATATAGAACGTAAGCTGCTGCTATTAGATTAGTTCCGGAAGTGGGCAGAGGGGAATCATACACACCGACGATGGTTCCTATCATATTATTAGATAATAAATTAGAGGATCCATCTAGAGGATCTATTGCAACCGAAAGTCCTTCTCCAGAAATTAATACATCTTCACGTTCTTCAGATGCGTAAGATCCAACTCCATCGAGTTCCAGGATTTTTTTTGCGAAGAGGTTATCTGCCCAAATGTCAGCTGCTAATTGGGCATCTCCAGTTGGATTCTGAGTCGTAGAAGAGTCACGTCTAGTGCGCAATTCATTTCGAATTAAGGGGGCGGATTTTGCTATAATATCGAATATATCTTCGATCATGTTAGAGAGGATATGGCGTCCTCGGCGGGCTCGCCACCGTGGACTATCCGTCCAAGTGCTTCTAGCATCTCATTTGCATTCTCTCGCTGCCATACGTTTCGGCCAACTGCGAGACCAGATCCACCGGCATCCATTACAGTTTGGACACTGCTAAGGAATGTCAAATCGTCTACTTTTGAACCTCCACTAAGAACCACTTTTACAGGGCCTGCGGCTTTGACTGCCCACCTCATTGCAGCTTCACTTCCAGGGTATTTTATTTTGGCAACATCTGCACCTAATTCTAATGCAAGTCTAGACGCATAGGCTATGACTTCGTCATCAGTATCGTTTCCGTTGAATTTTTCGTTTATTCCTTGTCCGCGGGGATAAGACCACATGACTACAGGGATTCCATGAGATCTAGCTTGTTCCTGGGCCAATCTGAATTCTTCTGCCATTTCAACCTCATGGTTTGATCCCCCGTACAAGGTAAATCCAATCGCGGATGCCCCAATTTCAACTGCATAATCAACAGACCAATTTACTGAAGAGTTTGGTTCCCCGACCCAAAGGTTAGAAGTCCCATTTATTTTTGCCAAAAGGGTAACATCATCTTTGTAAGATGGGAAATATGCTTCTGCAATGCCTTTTTGAACTGCTAGGGCTGTAACAGCTTCGTGGCATGCCAGGTCAAAAATGGATTGAGGATCAATAGTCTGGGGTAGATCGGTGAAATCTATAGGGCCATGTTCGAGTCCGTGGTCGTATGCCAAGATTAGAATTTTTCCATTTCGGGATATGGGTGAACTGTCGATTGGTAGCATTTATGAATCAATAAATCCCTTGCTCCACGATAAAAGTTTATGCCTGAAGTTTGAATTCAATAAGCTAAAATTTGTTCGCAGCTTGTGAATAGACATAGGAATTGTGCTCCATGAATAGTTTAAAACGGATCCTAAAACAAAATGTGATAGTATCGACAGGGGTAGCTAGTTTGGCAGGGTATATCATCGTGATAGGGACTTTTTTGGAGATATGGCCAGAAATTCTCTTTCCCGATCTTACAGTGTGGGCAATAAATCGATTGGCAGATGTGATTGCAATTGTAAATTTGACTGCTCTGTGTTGTATAATCATAGGTTGGTACTTTATCATAAAGGGGGATATAAAAAGGCACAATCAGTTTATGCTAGTTTCATTTGGACTAATACTCCTATTTTTAGTGCTATATTTGACGAAAGTTGGAGGCGGAGGGACAAAAGAATTCATAGGGCCAGTATTGGTTCGGTATGTTTATTTGATTATGTTGGCGATTCATATTGGATTGTCGATAGCAGCAGTTCCACTGGTGATATATCAAATAATCACGGGGATGACCCATAGTCCGGGCGAGTTGCTCAGATTAAAATATCATAGAAAAATAGGCCGAATTGGAGCAACCACCTGGATTATTTCATTAGGCTTGGGAGTAATTACATACCTAATGTTGAATCACATTTATGAGTGGAGATTTATCGGAGGTTAACTGATACGATGTAAAATTAATCGCTGTGGAAAGGTAGTAAATAAGAGCTAATTGTAAATATGAGTATATTGAGCAATATGAGTAAAATAAATCCATCAGTTGGGAAAGTTGATGAGATGAATATGTCCCTTGTTGCCCGGGAAAAGGGGGTCAAAGGAGAAAACGAAATCAGTGGCACGAACCAAGTTGGGAAATAATTCAGAGGTATGAACGTATCTGAAAGGAAAAGTAATGGCAAAGCCAGTGAATTACTAGCCGTAATAGCACCATCTTGAGATTTAGTTATACTCCCCAATATGACTCCGATGTTGCAAAATAAAAATGAGCCTAAAAATATAAATAAAATTAAAGTGAGGGGAATGGTAAATGTGAAATCAGTGAGTATTGATGCAATAATCAATACTAGGAGGGTTGAAAATAGACAGATTTTAAAAATGGTAATGGTATGTGCCAAGAGCCACTCTGTTTTTGTAAGAGGGGTTGTGGAGAGTTTTTTGAATAGGGAGCCATCTCTTCCGCGAGCGACAGTCATGGACATTCTAGAAATGGGTGTGAAGAGAATAATTATGGAGATATAGCTTGCAACATAATATGCAGGATCTTCTGAAAATAAACCACTAGTCTGAGTCCCAACAAGAAAACTAAATATAGAGACTAGAATTATGGGGAAAAGAAATGTAAAGAAGACTGCTGTTCTTTTACGCAGGAATGATTTCCAAGATGCCGAAGATTCGGCTAAGATTCTAGTTAAGTTCATGGAAATTCTCCGGGATGATTATTCATCAATTCCATGTAGACGGTTTCTAAACTAGGGCGATTCCACGTCAGATTACTATATTCTACGTTTAGGTTTTCAATCTGCGTTAATAGAGATCCAATTTGGCTTGGTTGAATATTATTGAAATGTAAATTTCCATCCTTAAAAGATGGTGAAAATTCTTTAAACGTGGAAGAAATATTTGAAGTTGTTTTAATAGTAAGTGCACAATCACCACCGAATTTGGTAATTAAATCAGAAGGGGTTCCCGTTGCTATTATTTTTCCATTTGAAATTACCCCTATATTATTTGCGAGACGTTCTACTTCGTGCATATAATGAGTGGTAAGGAAGATGGTAGAACCACTTGAAGCCATAGTTTCGATGAGATCCCATATTTCAAATCTCCCTGCAGGATCGATTCCAGTGGTGGGTTCATCTAGAAAAAGAATTTCGGGGTCATTGAGGATTGAAATTCCAACGCAAATTCTTCTTTTTTGCCCACCAGATAGTTCATAAAATTTCTTGTTTGATTGGGAAGACAAGCCCACCTTTTCTAAGATGCGAGTGGGGTCGGTTTTAATCCCATATAGGCCAGAGAAATAAATAATCAATTCAAAAACGGTTAGATGAGTGGGTGGTTCGAACGACTGAGGTAATAAAGATATTTTAGATTTGGCCACATTAGAGGGTGTATTGCCTAAAATTTGAATAGATCCGGAATCAAAAGATGCTGCGCCCGTAAGGCAATTTATGAGAGTTGTTTTTCCCGCACCATTTGGACCAATTAAGGCAAATATTTCTCCTTTTTTGATAGAAAGGGACACCCCATCTACTGCCAGAATGTCAGAGAAAGATTTCTGAACATCGATCGCCTTGATTACATTCATTGGTTGTGATCAGAGGGGAGAGGAATTATGCGTTGGGATTTGCAATATAAAGAGATATTAAAATAAAGGTCTTAGAGGGTGAATGGGAGTACTAGATACTATTAAAACTCGAATTGAGATACAGGAATTTGAAAAAAAATCGGTTGAACTAGAAGCTAAAAAGAAAATTCTTGAAGCAGGTAGGCTTGCCCCGAGCGGGAGAAATTTACAGCATTGGCATTACATACTTGTTGAAGGGGAAGAAGAATTAGAAAGGCTTGCTAGTGTTAGCCCCACAGGGGGTTGGGTAATAAATGCAGATTTTGCAATAGTTACTACTACAGATCCAAAATATAATTTTAATGAAATAGATGCAGGAAGATCGATGACACAAATGCAATTGGTAGGGTGGGAAAATGGCGTAGGTTCTCGCTTATATACGATAAAGGAACCAGACCAAAAAAAGGCCAAATTGTCGTTGAATATCCCAGAGGAATATCATATTACTGCTGTAGTGGGATTTGGATATCCTATAAAGAAAATTATAGGGAAAAAGAAAAGAAAAGCGATAGATGAAGTGGTTAGTTATAATAAATTTGGAACGCCTATTGAGATCTAGAAATCGCGTTTTGGTAAATTCCAGAAAAGGAGCGAAAGTGCGGTGATAAATATCAATGTCGAGAAACCATATGATTGGTGTTCCGATAGGAATAGAGGTAGAGTCGATCCTGAAATACTAGACAAATGAGCCCCTATGAGAGGCCAAGTGCAGCTTACACAAGAAAAAAACCCTATTGCCCCCGAAAAGACGAATCTGTCGAGGTTGAGGACTGATCGGTAGAATAGATAAGAGAGGGAAGAATATCCAATGAACTCAAAAAAAAGTGCGTAAACGGAAATGAAATTGCCACTGTAAGATATGGAAGGTGCCCATCCAGGAGGCATAGAAGAGAATACTACTCTCAATCCAAATTCATGATTAGCGACCGTATGTCCATGGAAGATATGACCAAGGTCCAATATAGAGCCAAGATACGCTAACAATAAGAAATATAGAATCCCAAAAGAAAATGCAAGTAGTCTTTTGGGAATCTCCATATTTATTGGTGTTATTCGGAGTAAAACGAAAATGCTAGAATTGATCCAAATGAAAGGATATAAGAGGATCAATGGGTCGGTGATAATAGCGCCGGAATAGAGAACATAGACAAGAGAAAGGAGGAATTCTAGAAGTAGAATAAAAATGAACAATAATAAGAAATTTCGTGGAGAATTCAATAAAGTCGGATTCACCATAGGAGCTCCAAAATTATTGAGATGAGAAGTACAGTGAGGTAGATATTTGAAGCAATAAAGGACCTTAGGAAAGTTGAGCGGGATGGGTTATAATGAGACAGTATGATGGCCCAGAGAAATACAATTGAAAAGAGGGAATTCACAGAAAGAAATAAGATCGAAAGGCGTGCGAAATAGAATAACAGAATGGCGCATATCAAAGTAGATCCGAAATAGAATAGAATGTGTTTTCTAGTTTTTACGTCCCCGTGTACAACAGAAAACATAGGTAATCCACTTTGTTGGAAATCTTTCTTGTATATCAGGGCCAAATTATAAAAATGGGCAGGAGTCCAGAAAAAAATCAAGGTGGCAAGTAAAATTGCACTTAGAGGAATGGTTGAAGTTGCTGCTACAGAACCAATGATGACAGGGAAAGATCCCGCTATTCCACCTATGACTGTATTCTGGGCAGTATTTGGTTTAAGTAAAACAGTATAGACTACACTGTAAAATAGAATGGCCGAGAGGGCTAGTATAGATGAGAATATGTTTAATTGAAAAAAGACAAAAAGGGAAGCTATAGCAAGGGAAATTCCAAAGATCCAAGCATTCAAAATAGGTATTCTCTGTGTGGCCAAGGGCCTATTTGCAGTCCGATCCATATTTTGATCTACATCTGCCTCAAAAATTTGGTTGAAAGTGCCACTTGCTCCAATTGCAAGGATCCCACCAAGTATTGTAAGAAGTGCAGTGGTAAGTTGCAGAGAGGGTCCTGCACTAATAGCCATTCCAGATAGGGCGACTAGAGAGAGAAGCCACATCAACCTGGGTTTTGTCAAATAGATGTAATCAGATAAAGGAGGTTTGGAGAGATAGGGAATTCTAGACAGAATACTAGACGGGGATCGAGAAGACTTTTCAGGAGATTGTTCCTCGGGCATAGAGAAAGAAGAGGTATAGAATTCGAGTGAGAAGGTTAGTGCCAAGAAGAAGGCTGTAAAAGGTAATAAGATAATCAATAGGTCGAAAGGCAGAAGTGGTAAAGTGGGAGAGAGTCCAGTTAATTGAATGATGTTTAAACCAAAATATAGACCAAGCCCGACCCACAATAATATGTTAACTTTTATGGAATTATTTCGATTGAGAAATAAGGAATAAATGATTGCAAGTCCTATGAAAATAAAAGATAAGGTTGGTAAAAGAGAGAGATTTAAACTGGATATTCCCACCATTCCAAAAATGTAGATGCCCATGCAAACGAGTGATAGAACATAGATTGAAAGGGGGGGATCCTCTTTTGTCACGAATGAAAGTAAACTGTTCATCTATTTATGCACGACGAGTTTGGTTTAAAACAAGTATTTGGTCGTAAAAACTTACTGAATGGAATACGATGCTGCTAGAGTAAGTGCAAGGGCAGCTCCCAAACCAATGAGAATCAAATAACTCAACGATGGGGGATCATATCGTAAGTGTTGGAACCACCCTGCAACCAATACTGCCTTCAGAAGAGATAAAATCATGATGATCCAAAATGCGACCCAGTACATTGTACTTAGCCAGCCTGCGAATTCGACAAGGACCTGTACTGTTGCAGAGATGAACAATGCCACGTATATTATTGTATAAGTTTTAAGTGATACCATTTTTTGATTACCTCACAATATATAGAATAGGGGAAATAGGAATAGCCATACAATGTCAACAAAGTGCCAGTATAGACCAAAGTACTCGAGGACCCTATTGTCATTCAGATAGGCACCATTCCAGGCACGTCCTATAAGCCAGATGCAAATTATAAGACCACCAATTACGTGTGCCCCATGGAGACCGGTTGTTAAGAAAAAGGTAGAAGTTTTCACATTGGTTGAAAGCCAGTATCCATGTTGGAACAGGTGATTCCATTCTATACCTTTGTTTACTAAGAAACCAATTCCAAGAAGAAGTGTTGTGGTTAGACTTACAACTACCCCATACCTATTCTTTCGTTCTGCCGCGACGAGGGCCAAGATTACAGTGAAACTACTAGTGAGAAGTAAATAAGTGTTCATTAAACCAGGTATGACATCGTCCGGAACAGGAGTCCAGTCGGTCCAACCATAAGCGACTCGAATAAAAATAGCAGTTCCAATAAAGGCTCCGAATAAGACCACATCGGATGCTAAGAAGATCCATACACCAGTTTTCATGTTCTCTATATTCTGGAATGGCCATGCTTCACCAAATCCACCTTCAGGACCTTCAAATCTTTGAACACCAAGTCCAATCATGGATCCTGAGAAAACTATTAGTCCGAGTAGGAGAGTGACTGGATAGATTAGAGAGGGAGAATTTCCTTGGGTGTATCCAGAGAGTCCAATGAGGAAGAACAAAACCCCTACAGATATACAAAATGGCCAAATGCTCGCATGTGTTTCTACATGAGGGGTGGTGATCTCATCACTCATGGGTAGATTCACCCCCATCTGTTTTGATGTTATCTGGTAAGAATTCTAGTTTTCCGTTTTCATAGGTAGGAGTCCCTTCCCAATTTTCCAAAGGTGGTGGAGAAGGTAGAGCCCATTCTAGTGTAGATGCATATTTCCAGGGAGATGGTCCAGCTTCTTCTCCACGGGAGAGACTTACAAAGAAATTGTATAGCATTACAGCAAACGAAACTGCTAAGATTAATCCACCGATGGTGGCCATTTGATGCCAGGGTATCAAGGACGGAGAGTAAGTGAAAACTCTACGTGGAGTTTCCCAAGCGATGAACAATGGGAAATAAAGTAGATTGAAACCTATGAAATATAATACGAAATTCACCTTACCCAAGAACTCATCATACATTCTACCAGTTATTTTTGGGAACCAATAGTAAATTGCTGCGACTAGTCCGGTTACACCACCAACCATGACGTAATGGAAGTGTGCAACTACCCAATAGGTCCCACGGAATTCGTAGTCGAGCACTACAGCGCCCAAAAAGACTCCGGTGATTCCACCAATGATAAATAAAATCAACCCGCCAAATGCAAAGAGGAAGGGGGTGGTAAACTGAATTCTTCCTTTTAGGAGAGTATAGATGAGGGCAAATACCATCAAATCGAATGGAAGCGATATTCCAATGGTAGTTATCATGATGATTGTTTTTATTTCGAGGTTGATCCCTGTGAGGAACATGTGGTGCATCCAAACCACGAAACTTTGGACAGTAACGAGAACAAGGGCTGCGATAAACCATTTTCGTCCAACAATTCGTTTGCCTGTGAACGTCTGGAAAATCTCTGCCATTGCACCGAGGGCCGGGAAAAATACGATGTAGACCTCAGGATGGCCGAAAAACCAGAACAAGTGAGTCCATAAGAGAGATCCTTGCGTTCCAGTAGTTGAAAAGTAGGTTGTTCCTAAGATCCTATCAGAGGATAGAATCATCAATGCAGCAAGCAGTGCAGCAAATGCAAATAGCATCATCCATACTGTTAACAGTATAGTCCAAGTGAACAAAGGCATGTTAATTAATGTCATGCCTTTGGCACGCATGCGGTGGATAGTGGTGAGGAAATTAACAGATCCCGCAGTAATAGCAACTGAAAAGATAAATAATGCCAAGATTGCAGAAGTGGCACCGACTTGGGGGGTAAATGCAGGGAGGTTCAAAGGCGCATATACAGTCCACCCTCCATTGAATGTTCCCCCTTGGAAAAATGAAATCCCGAGTAAAATTCCAGAAATTAAATAAAGCCAATAACTCAAAGCATTTAGGCGGGGGAATGCCAGATCTCTTGCACCTATTTGTAAAGGAACTATGTAATTGGCAAATCCAAATGCAAATGGGGAAAGGAACCAAAATACCATTATCAGACCGTGTGCGGTGACGGATTGGTTATATGCAAAGGCAGATAGTAATCCTTCTCCGGGGGCACGGGGCAACCAAAGTTGTAATCGGATTAATAGGGCGAGAACACCGCCCATTACTAAGAAAAATAAAGAGGTTACAATATAAAGAATTCCAATGTCTTTGTGATTTGTTGTTACTAACCATCGTTTGATAGAGCTCATTGGTGGGAGGCCATGTTCATCGGAGTGGCCACCATCGGTTTGTAAAAGTTTATTCATAGTTAACTACCTTTATTTTTAGTTTTATTCCATTGTTCGAACTCGGAATTTTCTAGTATTATTATATCTGCTTTCATGTAAGAATGGCCAGCTCCACAGAGTTCGTAACAGGCGGAATCATATGTTCCGGTAGACTCGGCTAAGAACCAGGTTTCGGATATATGCCCAGGGGCTGCATCGGCTTTTATACGGAGATCTGGAGAACCAAAATTATGCAACACATCTCTTGAAGTTATCTTCAAAACTGTGACTCGATCCACTGGTGCTCGGAGTACGCCTGTTGATTGATAGCCATCAGGGTAAGTGAAGAGGAATCCGAACTGGTATGCTTCAACTTCAACGGTTAGTGCACCGTCTACTTGAGACGGTTGGGCTTCGACGTATAAGAGTGAACCATATGTCCAGACGACAAGGGCTATTACTACCACTGCGCTCAGAAGGAGAGACTTGAGTAATTTGTTCCCATCGTCGACGGGAGGGGGCAATTCCCCTAGTTTGGGGCGATCTACATCGTCTTTTTTAGGAGCAGAACCCTCTCTATATCGGTATGCTTGGATGAGCATATAAGCGATAACAATCACACCGACGATAGTTCCAAGAAGTACAAAGATAAAGAAAATTTGGTCGAAAATAAAATTCCTACTTCCTGTTGGGAAAATCTGAAGGATGTTTGATCCAGCTAAGAGGAAACTGAAACTAAAATCTAACACGTATAATTTTGGACGGTTAGGGTACTTATCTATTACGACCTATGCTCGTAAAACCCTCATACAGGTTTATTCTCATTGAGTGGTTCAAAGGTGGATCAAATTTAAATTATCCGGCCAAGACAAATGCATAAATATACGCAAGTCCCATCAAAGTTAGCATTATTAGAGAACATATTTTTAAATGGTAAATAAATAATTGATCAGATTCTTTCAGAGAGAGATTTGCATATTCCTCACTTATTTCAGTAGAGCACTGGTCGGGGTGGGATTCGACCAGATGGAAGACTAGGTGTTCCTTTGTGGAGCATATGAATTCGCAAAGGTGGCATTGTTCGACGGTATCGTTAGAAGTGGGAACTGAAAACTCTATTCCAATTAGTGAAGTTTGTTCCATAATGAGAATGGTAGAAAATGCAGTGAAATAAAATTATTCTTATGTTGCCAAGGGAGAAGTGACTATCCAAAGGCTGAACATAGTATATAAGATCATAATAAAAATAACAGGGTATTGACTGCGGAGTGGTTGTAAACGGCCGCTGAAAAGTTTAAATGAGATGCAATGTGAAATCCAAACTGAGCATATATGGCCAAGTAAAATGAAAATTAAAGCCACTATCGGGATCCAAAATGGGAGGGGAGAGGGGTAGAATGAAGGAGGTTGTAAGGGATGGAAAATCGTGGAGATGAAGGCTGTAGAAAATGTTAGAATATATCCTATAAAATGCGCGATATGGTAGCCAGCTGCAATGGGCAAGAGGGAAACTGCAAATTTAATATTAAGAGAGTGAATGGAAATATAAGTGCCAGAGATTCTGTGCATCGTCGTGATTGCATAATGATAGATTGCATAAAAAATTCCATGTCCAGCTACAAGAGAAATGAAGTGTATCATTAAAATTGGAATTCCCAAAGAAAGTAAAGGTAACAAGACCCATTCATTCCAAAATTGTGTGGAGATTAGACCATCATAAGTTGTGATGAAAAGAATGGTAATTATGAATAAAACTTCATGACGTGCAGAAAGGCCAATGTTGTCAGTTCCTTTTACTAGTTTTTGCCCAGGTAAATGGAGATTGAGAGAGTTTGTGGAAAGAGTCAGTAATGACATCTCCCCATAGCATGTAAAAAATTTGGAGATGGGATCTGCATTTGTAAACCATGGTTCGGATCCATAGATGAAAGATCCTAGTAGTGTTAGGAGAGTATAAAAGATAAGGAAAATGGAGAGTGTATAAGGAGAATAAGTGATATCAGAACCTACTTCGATTAGAACAAAAACCAGAAGTCCAAGTGAAGCAGGCCAAGAACCCAATTTAGAGGGATATGGGCGGTTGAGGGATGGAATTATAGTTGAAATTGATTTCCAAGGGTTGAGTTTTTCCCAAGTATTTCCAAATAGATATACAGTCATCGTATAGCCAGCCCACCAGACAACCCATACGAAAAGGATTGCAAAGTTAGAAGTGGGGTTTTGAGGACCGATAAATCCTAAAATTAAAGTGTAAATTAACAGAAACACAGACAAGAACTGAATAATTGGGAGGTTTAATTGAGGGAATTGAAGAAGTGGTAGGCTTAGTTGGTAACCATTTATTCGGTTAATGAGTTGTCTTTGAGTCACGAGGCTGACAAATAAAAATGAAACACCAATGATAACGCCACCAGTAAGAACAAAAAGCCAAGTTGGGATGATGGCAGGTTCATTGGTCAGAGGCAACCCCCCAGCGTGTGCTGCGACGGGTGTGGATAAAAAATAAACCGATAAGCTGATTAAAAAAAGTAATTGTGACGTTTGTTTAAATAAAAGGCGCCTCCTCATGAGAGAATTAATTGTGTTACGATCACCAACAGGATTAGAGTTGCAAAAGTGATGGTGATCATGGCAAGGGCCCATGCGTGGGACCCACCACGAGATCTTATAGATGCGTAAAGACCAGATAGAAGATAAGAGAACAATAGAAGTGAGAAGAGTGCAAGGAAAACAATAACCGAAGTTTGAGCGTCGAAATCAAACGACTGAGAGCTAAGAAACACCACTGTAAATGCAGAGATACCTAGAACTAAAGTTGAGAACAAGACCAATCGCAAGTAGGGAAGAGTTTCTGTGAAATTTAGATTGAATTTAGAAGAATTAGTAGGAGGAGTATGATTCCAATCTTTTAAACGTAGGAAAACGGCAACTATGGTGAGGAAAAATGCACCCATGAGGATAGAACTTAGTAAATAGCTAGGTCCGGACATAAGAAATATCCAGAAATCTCTTTTTCAGGGTGATAAAAGTTATTTCTTAGTTGTCACAGTCGGGGTAGAAAATATGGGATAGTATTTTAAATGGTAAAAGTATAGAATATATATGAGCTCGAATGACGGAATGGGTACTATTGAAGCGCACTTGGCGGAGCAAGAATATTACAAGCCCCCAAAGGAATTTATTGAACAAGCAAACGTAAAGAGTTCAGATATTTATGAACGGTTCGATAAATTTCCAGATGGGTTCGAAGAGTATGCCAACTTACTCGACTGGTATGAGAAATGGGATGAGACATTTGATGGATCGAATCCTCCATTCTATAAATGGTTTAAAGGGGGAAAAATAAATGCGTCCTATAATTGTATAGATCGTCATCTCACCAATAGGAAAAATCAAACTGCATTGCTATGGGAAGGAGAAAATGGAGAACAAAAAAATATCAGTTATCAGGATTTATATCGAGAGGTAAATGAAATTTCTGCAGCTCTGAAATCAATAGGAGTAAAGGAGAATGACATAGTTACACTTCATCTTCCAATGGTACTAGAACTTCCAATGACTATGCTAGCATGTGCGCGGATAGGGGCACCCCATTCAGAAGTTTTTGCTGGTTTTTCTGCAAGCGCACTTGCAGATCGGGTTCAAGATGCAAACTCAGAATATATAGTTACGATTGATGGGTATTATAGGAGGGGTGAATTTTTAAACCATATAGAAAAAACAGATGCGGCAGTGGAAGAAATGGGAGGGGATCCGACAGTATTGGTATGGACGCGTCATGAAAAACCGATGGTGGAAATAAAAGATGAATATATTCTGTTGAAGGAGCTCCAGGGAGAGTATAAAAGAGAATATGTTGATCCAGTAGAAAGAGATGCAGAAGACATACTATTTTTAATGTACACTTCAGGGACAACGGGGAAGCCAAAGGGATGCCAACATAGAACTGGAGGGTATCTTTCGTATGCAACGGGTACATCGAAATATGTCTTGGATATTAAGCCAGAGGATACGTACTGGTGTGCCGCAGATATTGGGTGGATAACAGGTCATTCGTATATTGTGTATGGCCCTCTTGCTTTGGGTACAACTAGTGTCATGTACGAGGGGACCCCAGATTATCCCCATAAAGGTAGGATTTGGGAAATTGCTGAGAGATATGATGTGGACATTTTCCATACATCTCCTACAGCAGTGAGAATGTTTATGAAATGGGGAGAAATCCATTTACAAGGGTATAACTTTAACTTTAGATTGATGACTAGCGTCGGGGAACCAATTCAACCAGAAGCGTGGATGTGGTATTACGAGCATATAGGCAAAGGATCAGCGGTAATCGTGGACACATGGTGGCAAACAGAAACAGGAGGCCACATGATTACTAACTTACCTGCCTTGTCAGATATGAAACCGGGGAGTGCAGGGCTTCCTGCTCCGGGGATTAAACCAATGATCGTTGATGGAGAGGGTAAAGAAATAGAAACAAAAGGTGGCCAGGCGGGGAATCTTATAATAACTAGACCATGGCCAGGAATGTTACAAACAGTATATGGAGATGATGACAGATTCATCGAAACTTACTGGAAAGAATTTTCAGATACTAGCTCAACGGAATGGGAAAAATGGTCATATAAAGCAGGAGACGGTGCAGTTCAAACCATAGATAAGTATTTTAGAATTTTGGGTCGACTTGATGATGTTATGAATGTTGCAGGGCATCGATTGGGCACCATGGAGCTTGAATCAGTGATAGTAGAGGTTAAGTCGGTGGCAGAAGCGGCTGTTGCTGCTAGGAAACATCCAGAAAAAGGAGAAGTTCCAGATGCATATGTCATATTAAGAGAAGGTATCGAAGCATCAGATTTGATTCGGGATGAAATAAACAAATCAGTTGAAAATGGAATCGGTAAGTTTGCCCGTCCTGCAAATGTAATATTTGTAGAGGACCTGCCCAAGACTAGATCTGGAAAGATAATGAGACGTTTGCTAGAAGATATTTCAAACAATGAAGAACTAGGAGATACAACAACGCTTAGCGATCCAACTGTAGCAGAGAAAATAAGAGCTCAAATTCATGAGAATGGGAAATAGAGACTAGTTGTTTCTACGAGTAGTTTCGACTAGAGGGTGACGGGCATAATCTACAATAGTTATATCGTGGATCGTGGTCAGTCCCTCTTTTGCTGCAGTCTTTGCCATTCCTAATTCTACAGAATCATCTAAGATTAATACATAAGCATCCATCTTTTCAATTCCTAAGGAGTGCGCTGCTAGAGCTCTATGGTGCCCATCAGCCAGGTACAAAGAATCATTGCAATCGATGACAACGAGTGGTTCTGCCAAACCATTTGAAAGTTCATAACTCCTTCCTTCCAGTTCATCTGCGTAGACCGTTTTTTGAGTGGGTATGAGTAATCTGATGAATATTTTTTTTCGTTTCTGAGTTATTTTGATTTCGTGGATGGACTCCAAAGTTCGCAGGAGTTTTCCTACTTTTTCAGGAGTGGCCCGTTCTATTTGGCTTCGGATAACATCTGAATTGGAAATTATTCCGGCTAAATTGCCTGCATCATCTACAACAGGGAGCTTCTGGATTCCAGATCGCAGGATGACCCTGGCTGCATCTTGGACGGACATTCCAGGATGTGCAACCAATAAATTCTTACTCATGACTTGGAAAATAGAAACATTGTCGCTGGAAAGGAGTAGATCCCTAGCGGTGACGAATCCAACAACTTGTCTCCCAACACAAACGGGGAAACCATCATGACCAGTTGAATCTATTTTTTTAGCCACCTCTGCAACTGAATCATCGGGAGAAACTACCTCTACTTTTAGAGTCATATACTGAGAGACAATGGGCCGCGGTTCATTGGAAGGGGTAGTATAACTCATATGTTCGGATAAAGAAGCTTGTATGATAAAAGCTCCATCATAAAGATTAGTTAGAAAAGGAGATGGGAAATGCCCAAGTAGTTATGAAAGTAGAATGGTAGCGGCTTCCATTGCGAAATTTGAGATGACTGAAAAGAAGGGCAGACTTAGAATAGTTATTAGTGTGGCAATGAATATTGCTGCATATATTCCAAGGGGAATGCCACGAGAAGAGATGTTCAGCTCAGAGGTGGGTTGATCTATCCACAAGGCTTTCACCATCCGAGAATAGAAATAAAGAGATACTGCGGAATTGATTGCGCCAATTGCTGCAAGCCACCAGAATCCGGCTCCCACAGCTGCCATGAATAGAACATATTTTGTTAAGAACCCACCACCAGTTGGCAATCCTGCTAGAGAAAATAAGAATATTGTCATGGCGACTGATACTACTGGTGCTTTGAGTCCTAGGCCGTGATAGTCTTTGAAAGTTGGGCCTATCTTCCAATGTTCAGCGAGGGCGATGAATAAAAATGCCCCAGTATTCATGAATCCATATACCATCAAATGCATCATACTAGCTCCGATAACTAGTGCATCTTGAGACCCAGTCAGTGCCGCAAGACCAATCAAGACATAGCCTGCGTGCCCTATTGAAGAATAAGCCAGCATTCTCTTGACATTCTCTTGTAGAACAGCTGCGAAGTTTCCAAGTGTCATTGTAAGTACAGCAAGAATTTGGATTGCAAGTGTCCAGTCGAGTCCAATGGCAGAGATCACATCGATAGGAAATGCTTCAATTAAAATTCTGAACGCTAGGATGAATCCGGCAGCTTTCGACGCAGAGGAAATGAATGCACTGATAGGAGAAACTGCTCCTTCGTAAGCATCGGGGGCCCAGAAGTGAAATGGGACGCTTGTGGTCTTAAATGCAAGACCTCCGATTACCATCAGGATACCAATTCCAAGAAGTCCAGAAATTGAAGAAGAATGGAGTATTGACTGAGAAATTGCACTTAAACCCAGACTGCCAGTTGCCCCATAAATGAGACTAGATCCATAAACAAATATAGCAGAAGATAGAGCCCCAATTAAAAAATATTTGAGTCCGGATTCGGTGCTACTTTCATTGGTTTTTAAGTAAGTGACTAGAGCATAGGAAGGTAAAGACGCCAATTCCATAGCTATGAAGGCAATGACTAAAGAATTTGCAGAAGCCATGAGGCTCATCCCTGTTGCCGCTAGTAAGAGAAGGGAATAATATTCTGCTTGATTGCCTAGTTTGCCTATGTAGTCGTAGCTAGCGATAGAAACTAGCAAGGTCACGGAAGAAATGATAACAACAAAGAATAGGCTCGATCCGTCGACGACTAACTGGCCTCCGAACAGAGAACCTAGTTGCAGATTGGAAGAGGACAGGAATACAGCAGTTGAAATTGAACCAAGAGATCCAATCACTGCAAGGGCAGTTAGAATGACTAATTTTGTGGATTTACGGAAAATAGTATTATACCCAAGTATCAAAAGAGCCGATAAAAGCAGGCATAATTGAGGTAGGAGTAAGGTTAACTCAGACATTAGATTGACCTCCAAATAAAGAGACTAACGGCTCGACTGCATCTTGAATCATTTCGAATATGATATTGGGTGCAATGCCAAGGGCAATAATGATTAGCAAAATGATTACCAAAGGAGCTATATCAGATATTTGGGGGAGAGTAAGGTCGGGATTTCCTCTGATTTCAAAAGAGCCAAAAAATACACGCTGTATAGTTAGTAGGAGGTATCCTGCTACGATTACTATCCCAAACATAGATACTGCGGTGAAAAGTTTTGCAAATGGGAAACTTGCTTCAAACGCGCCTAAGAAAATGAAAAGTTCTGCTGCGAAACCGGACATGAGAGGCAATCCCATATAACCAAAAGCACCTGCTATGAAAATTAGAGATGTGATAGGCATCTTATCAGCCAAACCAGAGAGATCGTTGATAGATCGAGTATGAGTTGCGTTGTAAATCAAACCGACGGACATGAATAAGAGTCCGGATAGCAATCCGTGGCTTATCATTTGGAAAGTTGCACCTCCTAGGCCATAGACGGTGTATGCAGTCAGGCCTAGAAGGACATATCCCATGGAAGAGATTGAAGAATATGCAACAATGCGTTTCAAATCCGTTTGTGCTAGGGCCAAAAATGCCCCATAGATAACGCTAATAACTGCAACTAAAGCAATTATGCTAGCCCATTTTTGGGCGATGTCAACGAGGAGTGTGAAATTGAATCTGAGAAGTGCATAAGTTCCCATTTTAAGCAGAACTCCTGCCAATATCACAGATGCGGGGGTGGGGGCCTCTACATGTGCATCGGGGAGCCAAGTATGGAAGGGAACAATGGGAACCTTGACTCCGAATCCCACGAACATGGCTAAGAAGACTATAGACTTTAGATTGTGAGGATCTAAAAGGCCCAGCCCTCCTAATTTTCCCCCTTGTAATGCAGCAGAGATCTCAATTAAATCGAATGATTGGATGGAGTCGCCTAATCCAAAAATCAGGGCTATGAATCCAATAAACATGATCAAACTAGCGATGTTTGTGTAAATGAAAAATTTGATGGCAGCATATTTTCTTCGTTCACCACCCCATATTGCTATTAAGAAATACATTGGAATCAGAACCGCTTCCCAGAAGATAAACCATACAAAGAAATCAAAGGCCACGAAAACTCCGAAAAGGGCTGCCTCGATAAGTAATATGAGTCCATAAAATTGTGATTTTCTTTCGGTTATGGGAGTCCATGCAGAAAGAATAGCAAGCGGTGTTAAGATAGAGGTCAGGAGAATGAGAGGCATGCTGATGCCATCGACGCCGACATGCCAACTCAAGGAATAAGATCCGAGAGATACCCAAGGTACGTATGTTTCGAATGCGATTACACTTCCACTGAGTAGAGCATTTCCACTCCCATTGAAATTAAGCCACATTATCAGAGTTCCGATGAGAGGGACCAAACTCAAATAAAATGAAAGTTTGGGTGACTTTTCGTTTGGTGAAAATAATATGAACAATCCACCGAGAAACGCAGAAAAAATGGTTAATTCAATTAGCATGTTAGAACCACCCGCCCCATATTGCGAATATAAGTAGAATTAATAGCAATCCCAAGGAGAGAAGTAAAGCGTAATTGGTCACCACTCCAGTTTGGAGTTTTCGAATGACATTGCTGATAGAAAGGCTTGTTGAACTGAGTTTATTTACTAATCCATCAACGTATTTTTCATCGAAAATATTTGCTAAATTAGCAAGTTTATTTTGGGTCATATTAGCAATCATTAGCTGGTAATCATCTTGGTAATAATTGTTCATTAGAATGTGGTAAATGGTATTGAACCGGGTGGAGTAAACAGTCCCAGATTCCGTGGGGTTGGGAGACTCATAAATTTTCCATGCAAGTGCCATGCCAGATAGAGCAATTGAGAGAGACAGAACTGCAGATATTAATGAGGAGAAGTGAGCAGAATGATAGCCAGAAAAGGACTCTATAAGTTCATGATAATGGTGAGCTGTTAGATTGGCAGGTGCAGTGTCGAGCCAATGATGTAAATAGGAAAGGTCGAGTCCTAAGAGGTCGCCTACAGGAACCATATTGATTGTCCCGGCTATAAGAGAAAGTATACCTAGCGTAACTAAGGGTAATTTGATATTCCAACGCAGGGTATGAGGATCCTTTGCGGCTTTTGATCGAGGGGTACCGTGGAAGGTTAATGAGATCATTCTAAAAGTGTAAAAACCAGTTACAAAGACTGCTATTAGACCAAAGGCATACCCAATCAGTAAAATGGGAGAACCTCCCAAGCCATAATTCAAGGTTTCTAAGAGAACCTCATCTTTAGACCAAAATCCAGCGAACGGAAAGATCCCAGCCAATGCGAGGGATCCAAATATAAAAGACCAATAAGTAACAGGGAGTTTTTCTCGAAGTCCACCCATATTCCACATATCACCATCATGATGCATTGCGATTATTACAGCTCCTGCTCCCAAGAAAAGCAATGCTTTGAAGATTGCGTGAGTGGTGAGGTGGAAGACTCCAGCCACGTAACCACCTGCTCCTAAAGCGAGCATTATGTAACCATATTGACTTATTGTAGAATAAGCCAAGACTTGTTTGAGTTCGTGTTTGACCGTTGCCATCGTTGCGGCGAGTAATGCGGTGAATCCACCAACGAGTGCGATGGTGGCCAAGGCAGTAGGAGACAATGCGTAGAACCCGTATATTCTTGCTACTATATAAACACCGGCTGCAACCATGGTTGCTGCGTGGATAAGTGCAGATACAGGTGTGGGGCCTTCCATGGCATCTGGGAGCCAAGTGTGAAGAGGGAACTGTGCAGATTTTCCAATAACACCGCCTAATATTAGAAGTCCAATTATAGTGACCCAAAGTTGTGGATCGAGTCCATGTAAATTGTGACCTGCAAGGATAGCAGATTTTGCTAGAACTGGGAAAGAATTCGGGCCCGCGAAATTGGCAGTTCCGAATATGACTAAAACTGCAACTACTCCTATGAGGAAAAAGTAATCTCCAAACCTAGTTACTAAAAATGCTTTTGTGGCAGCTTTGGGAGGTGCATCTTCGCGGAACCAGAATCCAATTAATATCCAAGAACAAAATCCAACTAACTCAAAAAAGATGAAGGACATCAATAAATTATCTGAGATGACAAATGACAACATGCTAAATGAAAATAAGGATAGTCCTGCATAATATCGGAATAATCCTTGCTCATTTTGATCATTCATATAGCCAAGACTATGTATGAAAACTAGAAGTGCTATGAGAGAAACTATGATAAGCATAAGTGCAGAGAGGGGATCGATTAAAAATCCAAAATGGAGATCGGAAACGGTCCAATTTGCCCATACGTAAGCAGATTGGTTGAAGAAATTTCCAGAGTAAACGAGGGGGAGTAGAGAGAGAGATATCAAAAGAGATCCAGATAATGCAATTATACCAGGAATTGCCCCACGTTTTGGTAAAGTGGAGGGTGCAAATTGACCTGCGAATAAGGTTATCAAAAAGGCCATTAAAGGCAAAAGTGGTATTGCTGCAATTAGATCAAATGAATCCATGGTTACCACCTCAATGTCACAGCTTTGGTGACATCAATACCAGAGAAATTCTTATACAATACTAAAATGATCCCAATCCCAACAGCAACTTCTGCTGCTGCAAGTGCCAAAATGAATAATGAGAAAACCTGCCCGGTCAAGTTTCCATGTAATGCTGAAAATGCTACAAAATTTAAATTTGCAGCGTTTAGCATGAGTTCAATGGAAATGAGAAACATGAGGGCATTTCGACGTGTTAGTACGCCGAAGAGACCAATGGAGAAAATTGCTGCAGACAACAAGATATAGTAACTTATAGGAACCATATTAATTTTCACCTGCCATGTCTCTTCTGGCTAGCATAACGGCCGCTACAAGGGCGGCAACGAGGGCTATATCAATTATCTCAAATGCTGCTAGGAAACCTTCACTTGGGATGGATGCCCCGGGTAGGTCGAGCATGGCATAGCCAATGCTTTTAGTTATCAAAGCGCCATCTTGGAAACCGATTGGGAGTGCAAAGGGAGTATTTAGTAGTATGCTTGAAAATAAAATAAAAAATATAATTGCACCCACTCCACGGGCTAGGTGCGGCCCGAGATTTAGTCCAGGGGATGTCATAGCTGTTGGGTCTAATTTTCGGCGAATTAACATTATGGCGAAACTAATTAGGATGAGAACACCACCTACGTAGACGAGGACTTGCATTGCTGCGATGAATTCCGCTGATAAAATTACATAGTGAACTGCGATACTCAAAAGTGCTACCCCTAGAAGTAGGGCAGAATGCCACACGTCTTTTACCAAAACTACCCCAGCGCTACTGAGTATAGTTACCCCAGCAAAAAATGAGAATACCAACAAATCATACATGCTAGTTTCAATCATTGGTAATCAATTTCTCCATCTATTTCACCAACCCAAGCTGACCGAGTTGGTTCGCGGGAGGCAAGGGGATCAAGACCTTTGTACCAAGGGACATTTTTAAGCTGTTCTTTGTTGTAGACTAAATCAGCTTTAGTATCTCCTGTGAACTCAAATTGTTGGGTCAATACAATGGCATCTACAGGGCAGACTTCCTCGCATAATCTGCAATAAATGCACTGGCCTATGTGGAGATTATATTCTTCTCCTTGACGTTTGTCATCTAATTTGATTTCAATAGTATCGTTGGGACAAACTATCTCGCATTGGCGACACCAAATACAACGTTCTTGGCTAAATTTATGAACTCCTCGGAACCGGGGAGAGACATGGGGAACTGACTCGGGGTATTCGATTGTAAATGTCTGACCATCTAGAGCATGTTTCATTGTTGTTGCCATAGATTGAAGAATTCCGATCATGCTATAACACCTACCAATACTGCGGTGAAAATTAAGTTAATGAATGACAACGCCAACAAACCTTTCCATCCAATTTCAATCATCTGATCAATTCGAACACGAGGGATGGCGGCCCGCATCCATTGAGTGAATAGAAACACACTCCAAATTTTTAATAAAAACCAGATAAACCCAGGTATAAAAGATAGGGAAGAAATGGGTGCTGCGGGGCCACCTAAAAAGAGGGTTGCGATGATAGCACCGCCTAGGAAAACATGTAAAAATTCCCCAAGGAAAAACAAAACAAAGTATACTGAAGAATATTCAGTTACATATCCTGCAACAAGTTCAGTGGGTGCTTCAGGTATATCAAAAGGGTTTCTGCCTATTTCAGCTAAGTTTGCAACTAAAAATAAAATAAAAGCGAATGGATTTACAAAAGCAAACCAAGAGGGAATAGCGACCCCGGCAATTATTATTAGAGGGTCCGCTTGTGCCGATACAATTTCACTTAGGCGTAAAGATCCAGCGAATAAAACAACAGAAGCTGCAGTTACTATGAGGGGGATTTCATAGGCTATATTCATTGCCACTGCTCGGAGTCCACCCAGCATAGAAAATTTATTGTTGGAAGAATACCCTCCTATCACAACCCCGACGGATGCTATAGAGGCCACAGCGAAAACAAAAACTAAACCGGTTTCGGGATCCGCTAATTGAAGAGGACCCCCCATGGGAATAACTGCAAATCCCAATAGTGCGGAAAAAGGAAGAATCAGAGGTGCAATGTCCCAAGACGGGCGATCCACACCTTCGGGGACTATGAGTTCTTTTGCTAGTAAACGGATAGCGTCGGCTACAATAATTAGCAGGCCAAGGGGCCCAAGTCGATTGACTGCTATTCGGTCTGTGAAAACAGCGGTGATTTTTCTTTTTGCCCAGGGGCCAGCAATTCCTGCAGAAATTAACATTATATTTCCAATTAAAAATGCTGCAATGAATGCAGAGATAATAGTTCCAATAAATCCATCAAATCCTAAGAGATGGTATATTGCGTCTACGAGAGGTGTCTGGGTACTAAGGATAAAGTTGATCACCGATCGACCTCCCCAAGAACTATATCCAGACTGCCTAGAGCTGCAATTAGATCGGGTACTAATCCACCTTCGGCCATTTCAGATAGTGTGGAAAGATTGCTAAAACAAGGACTGCGAATCTTAAATCGGGCTGGTTGTTGGGTCCCATCGGAACGTATGTAGATTCCAAGTTCTCCTTTTGCAGCTTCAACTGCCCTGTAGATTTCTGCGTCTGCAGGTGGTTTGATTGTACGAGGGACATTTGATTGAATTATCCTGTCGTCTTCTGGCCAAGATTCTAGCAAAGATACGCACTGTTGGATAATTTTTGCAGATTGTTCAACCTCGCCTAGCCTGACCAAAAATCTAGAATAGATGTCGCAACCATCTTTGGTTACAACATCCCAGTCGAGATTTGGATAATATCCATAGGGATCATCCCTACGGAGATCATAGTCAATTCCGGAGCCTCGGGCTACAGGTCCAGTTACACCATACTGCCGAGCTACGTCGGGAGACAAAATTCCAATATCGACGCATCTTAATTGGAAAATTTCATTAGAGGTCATTAAATCAGAATATTCTTGGATTCCTGCAGGGACTGCGTCCAGGAAAGTTTGAATTTTAGATAAGAATTCATTTCGGGGTTCTGGTAAATCCCATACAACACCACCAAGACGGAAATAATTAAACATCATTCGTTGACCTGTCAAGTCTTCTAGTATTGATTGAACGATTTCTCGATCTCGCATAGCGTACATAAAGATGGCAGTGAAATCGCCGTAAATATCTAATGCAAATGTTCCGACTGCTAAGAAGTGTGCACATATACGGCAAAGCTCGGCACCCATGGTTCGGAGAATTTCGGCATATTCAGGGACCTCTATATTAACCAGATCCTCCGCTGCTCGAGCATATGCCCATTCATTGAGCAATCCTGCAGATGCGTAGTCCCAGCGGTCGGGATATGGCATTATCTGGTAGCGATAATTCAATCCTTGGGCCATCTGTTCTTCGCAGCGATGGAGATAGCCGATATCTGGGTCGACTGCTACAACATGTTCTCCGTCAAGCACTGTTTTTAGATGCAATACACCGTGAGTTGCAGGATGATGAGGACCTATGTTGATGAACATAGTGTTGTCGTCCAGAGTATGTTGGAGGGGATTTTCGTGCTCTTGTAATGTTATGATTTGAGGTTTATTTTGATCATAGTCTAAACTGAGTGGATGCCCTTGCCAAGTGTCGGGTAGAAGAATACGCCGGAGATCTGGATGCCCCACATAATTAATTCCAACTAGATCATATGCTTCTCTTTCATGCCAATCTGCGGTTCGAAAAACAGAAGACGCAGATTGGTTCCAGGGATTATTTTTGGGGGATGGAACGACAATACCTAACTCGTGTTGAGGAGCGTCATATTTTCTGAGATGGTATATAGATTCAAAACGGTCCTCGTATTCTTGTGCGGTGACGCATGAGAGATGATCAAATCCGGCTTCTTCCCTAAGTAAAGTCAATGTTTCTTCAACCGCATCTGGTCGAATTACAAATGCAGGGGCGTTGACGTGATCTTCTTTTTGTAGGACGAGATCGCCGAGCATTTTTTCCAATTTGGTATAATCTAAAGTACCATTTTTAGATACTCCAATCACATTTTTAATAGGAGTAGTTGCAGAGCTCATGGGGAATCGCTCCAATTATAGCGCATGACTAGATCGTTTTCAGAGATTTGATCCGCGAGTTGTTCTATAAGTTCGTGGGTATCAAGATCGCCAAATTTTTCGAGTTCATAAGGGTCGACGGTCACAGGAGAACGTTGTCCGCTGATAATACGTTCTTGTAGCTTTACTATTCCATAGACTAATGCTTCTGGTCGGGGAGGGCATCCAGGAACATGGATGTCAACGGGTAAAATTTCTTCAACGCCTTTTACCACGTTGTATCCTTTATGGAAAGGGCCTCCTGAAATTGTGCAAGAGCCCATACCAACTACAAATTTTGGTTCGGGCATCTGATCATAAACGCGCCTCATTCTAGGTGCGAATTTAGAAACGATTGTTCCGGGGACAATCATTAAATCTGCTTGTCTGGGTGAGGCTCTAGGGACACCTGCACCGAAACGGTCCAGATCGTGTTTCACTGCGAAAGTGTGCATCATTTCAATACTGCAGCATGCTATTCCAAATTGAAGAAGGAAAAGTGAAGATCCACGCACCCAATCCATAAATGAATCGAATTTTGTCAGGATGAAAGGGGAAGATCCGAATGCTTCTCGCAACCGTGAATTAAGACGTGGGTCTACTGTCATGGTGGCACCTCAGTTTCAGAGATAGCTTCAGAAACGATCCATTGGATTGCTCCGGTACTCCATGCCCAAATGAGTCCTACGAAAAGGACTGCTATGAAAATCAACATAGGTACAAGAGCCCAGAACAAGTCGTATGCTGCTACGTCTCGGTATATGAGTGCCCAGGGGAAAATGAAGATAGTTTCTATGTCAAACACTACAAACAATAGAGCGACCATATAGTACTGAATGTCAAATCTAAATTGGGTAGAACTAGTGGGAATTTCACCGGACTCATACGCTGTTCTTTTTCCAGCGACGGGGACGGTTGGACGAAGGAGAGAAGAGATGAGGATCATCCCAAGCGGAATGATCAATGCCACAAATGCCAGCATACCAATAGCAAACCAAGGATTCATGAGTAGGTTACTTGATGTTTATGTGGATTTGAGTCCGTATAAGTGTTAATTTGTTGAATTGTGAATTGAGATGCCTATAGCTTGAAAAAAGGTGTTAGTTTTTAGCTATAAAATAATCTTCGTGAATGAAGAAAATTATGTCAACGTTGAACTGGCGAATTTCATGTTCAATTTGATGGTATTCTGACAAGAAGGGTTGTATCTCATCTATTTCGTTTGAGCGTGCTATGATGACGGGGGGGGTTTGATCTTCAAGAATTGTTTCGAAAGACAATATGTCTGCAGTACTATCTACGGTTGATCCATATGACTCGAGATACCAGGGGATAGGAAGTCGATTATACCATTCTCCATCTCGAAGCGGGAGAATGTAAGCATCTTCTTCGTTTTCAACTAAAAAGTAATCACCATAAAAGAGTACATCTAATTTAGAATGGCTGACTGAAGCCACTTGGATAGATTGGAGAGTTGCGTGCATATTAGCATCTGGTTGCGCATATTGGACAATGAAGTTGGATTCATCGTACGAGTTGACGTGACTCGTTGAGATAGAAATTCCAATTGTTCCAAGAGATATTAAGAGTAGTAAAATTATAGCTAGGCTTGCCCCTATTTTATCGTTTGAAGTTAAAGATTCAGAGGCCCAATCATAAATTATTGCAGCCCCAACCGCTGCGGGGATGGCAAGTGGCACAACCGTATGGACGACTGCCCAAGATGAGCTGATGTCTATGGAAAGTGGGTAGATGAATAGACTAAATATCCCCCAATAGAATCCTAATGCAACTATGTTTCGGGGATGCTTGCCTCCATAACGATCAGAAAAGAATCCGATGAAGGATAATAGAACCAAAGCGCCTGATGCATTCAAAAGGGAGAGGAGATAATGTTTCAAAAAAGGCAGATATGCATGGTCTGTGGAAGGTCCAAGAATCCACTCTGCAACTAGTTTTGAGGCGGAATCTATAATTGCTGCAGAAAGGACACTTGGTAAAATTAAAGGATGTGAGAAAATATGATCGATACCAATACCTCCAAGCGATCCCGTGCGGGGAGAATAAAATAAGAATAGAATGAAAATGAATTCTATAGTGACCAGCAATAGATGCCGCCTCCAATGCCAAATTGACGCAGATAGGCGAGAAAGGGTCTCAGTTATAATAACAGTCCAGCCTGGTTTTTTGTCACGAAGTAAGAATAGTTTGTGATCGAAGAGTAAGAATGTACAGGCGAATAATATTGCGACATACACAAGGGCATTTTCTTTGGCTGTGAATGCGAGAGCTAGAAATGCACTTGCATAATAGAGGTACTGGGGTTTATGGGTAGAAAGGAACCGCAGACAGTAGCCCACGAAAATGAAAACAAACGCCGCTACAATTACATCATTTCTCATGAATCGGGAGTAGTAAAGAAGTAGAGGATCCAAAGCTAGGAAAAGAGATAACGCTATTAGTTCACGGTTATTTAGGTGGTCGCGGTATAGCCAAACTGCAAGTGGTAATAAACTCCCTATGATTGCCACAGAGATACGAGCAGTAAAGTCATTTGCACCAGCAAACTCAAAAATATAATGATTTATCTGAGGCAAAAATGGACCGTGAACAATTGGCCTATATTGCCATATCCCAGTGTCTACGTAGCGAAGGATATCATAACCCACTCTTCCTTCATCCCAATGGGCAACTCTAGATCCAAGGTTTATTATTCGGAATAAAAGAGACACAAATGAGATGCAAATTATAGCAAGTAGAGTGTGGTCTGTTTTAGACAGAAAAGTACTAAATTGGGATTTCATTGGTGGGTAAAGTAGGTCTACAAACTACAACCTTTCCATCTATCGTCAGAGCTATTAGCCAATCAAGCATTGGACAAATTATGGTAGTAATAGGAATGGTAGTAGCAGAGTTTAATAGACCGATTACAGAACGTATGGAGGATGCTGCAAAACAAATTGCAAAAGATCGGGGGGCGACAGTGATAGACACCATTTACGTCCCGGGGGTATATGACGCCCCGATTGCCGCTGACAGATTGGCACGAAGAGATGATGTTGACGCAGTAGTGGTCATTGGGGCAATAATATCAGGAGAAACGGATCACGAACATGTAATTGCCCATGCGGCGGCCCAAGGGTTGATAAAAATTAGTTTAAACAGAGATAAACCCGTGGCACTAGGGATAACTGGACCGGGAATGGATCCAAAACAAGCCGTAGATAGAATTGAAAATGGGGGTTTTGCCATGGAGAGTGCGATAAAAATGGTTGAAAGAATATCATGAAATTTGCTCAGAGAGTTGAACAAATACAGCCCAGCGCGACTGTTGCAGTTGGGAATAAAGCGTCGATGCTTAAACAAAAAGGAATAGACATAATTGATCTAAGTGTGGGAGAACCAGATTTTAAAACACCAGAAAATATAGTCAAAGTGGCAAAAAGATCACTGGATTCGGGAGATCATGGGTACACTTCTTCAAAAGGTATTTTGGAATTAAGAGATTCAATTTCTAAGTATTTTAGTAGTAAGTGTGGGCTGGAGTATGGATCGGAAGAAATAATTGTCACTCCTGGGGCGAAACAGGCATTATTCGAAGCTATAATGACGATTATACAAGAAGGGGATGAAGCAATAGTACTCACACCTGCGTGGGTATCATACGAGCCGATCATTTCGATGGCTGGAGGAGAGATAACTAGGGTTGATTTAGAGCCTTATGGATTTCAATTGGCTCCTGCAATGAGTAAACTAAAAGAAACAATTTCTTCGAGGACAAAACTGATAGTTATAAACTCACCGTCGAATCCGACAGGGGCTGTGTACTCTCAAAAGGCGCTTGAAGGGGTGAGAGATCTTGCGGTAGACAATGATGTGATGGTCATTTCAGATGAGATTTACAAAGAAATCACATATGCTCCGGAGTATACAAGCATAGGATCGATAGAAGGTATGGGAGACCGGACGGTGACGGTGAATGGTTTTTCTAAGGCATATGCTATGACAGGGTGGCGTTTGGGGTATATGGGCGCACCTCAAAGTCTCATAAAACAAGCTGCAAAAATTCATTCACACACAGTCACATGTGCGACAAATATGGTTCAGCATGCAGGCGTAGAAGCCCTAGAAAATACAGAAGATTCAGTGAGAGAAATGGTGAGTTCTTTCAGGCAGAGACGAGATTTTATTTTGCGACTTTTGTCAAATAGTGGGATGGATATTTTAAGCCCAGATGGGGCTTTTTATGTCATGATTCCAGTTGGTGGAAATGGAGTAAAATGGTGCGAAAAATCGATTGAAGAAGCCCACGTTGCGATGGTTCCAGGAGAAGCATTTGGAGCCCCAGGATATGCACGAATTTCCTATGCCAATTCGATGGAAAACATTGAAGAGGCGATTGAAAGACTTTGTGCTAATGAGTTGATTTGAAGTGCACAATAATGTGAAATGAAAGAAGCAATAGTCTGCAAGTATAGAAACCAACAATTATGAGGGATGGTGGCAAAGTGGGCATAATGGCCAATATGGAGAAAGGAGATAGTTCAGAAGTTGTTTATAAACTTAGGCAAAATAGTGATTTTGAGGAACTAGAAGTCGGGAAATATTACCATGCTAGAGTTGATCGTTTGGTTAAGTATGGAATGTTTGTTCGCTTATCGAAGCGCACTTCAGGATTAGTTCATGAATCTATTTTTGATAGAGAGTATAGAGAGGGTGAAGAATTGGTTGTTCAACTAAGCGAGATTAAAGAAAATGGAGATTTGAGTTTTTCGCCGGGCAAACTGAATGAATATAGAACTCAAATTCTTGGAGAGGGTGGAGAGATAAACATAGATCAACTAGAAAGACACATTGGGAAAACTGTCCGGATTAGAGGGTTTGTTTCCCAGGTGAAACAGACTATGGGCCCAATTACATATAATATTACAGATGGGACTGGAGTTATTCGGTGTGTGGAATTGAGTCAATTAAATGAAAAATCTTCAAATGACGTGAACGTAGGAAATGGGATTCAGATAATAGGAACAATGAGAGATGGGAAATATGGAAAGCAATTAGAAATTGACCATATAGAAAAGGTGGGGACGGAAGTGCTAGGAAGGATTACAGAAAGGTATGAAGAGAATATTGCTAAGAAGATAAATTTGAATGAATTGAAATTTTTAGTAAATTGGCCTGCTCTGTTAAAACTGAGAAAGGATATAGAATCAAGTGCAGAGATACTTATCCGAGCAGTTTTTTCAGGGCGCCCGATAATAATTCGACATCATGCGGATGTGGATGGTATTTGTGCCGGTTTTCCCATTGAAAAATCTTTGAAAAGTCTCGTGACAAAGGTATATGGTGATGAAAAGTCTCAGCATAATTTAATCAAACGATTGTCGAGTAGGGCACCATATTATGATATGGAAGATGCAGTTCACGATTTGAATTCTGCCTTGTCTTCTCGGGATCGGCACGGGCAAATGTTGCCATTATTATTATTAATTGACAATGGTAGTACAGAAGAAGATACTCCGGCATATGACTACCTCAATAGTTACGACATTCCCATCTTAGTTGTAGATCACCATTATCCAAATGAAGATGAAGTTGATCCATATCTAGTAGAACATGTTAACCCATATCTAGTTGGTGAGGATTATCGCATAACAACAGGGATGATTTGTGCAGAGATTGCTAGAATGATTGACCCTGATACCATGGTTAAATTCGGCCATTTTCCTGCTATTTCAGGGATGGCAGATAGGTCGTCTGCAAATGCCATGACGGATTATTATTTATTGGCTCAAGAATTAGGATTTGAAGAGACCGATTTGTACAGAATATGTGAAGCTCTAGATTATGCAACGTATGTCTTAAAGCGTAACAATGGGGAGGGACTAATTGAAGACATACTAGGAGTTGGAAAAGAAAATCGATTTAAAAAAGTGACAGAATTGCTATCCAAGTTGGCGAAGAGGAATATGAAACGGCAAGTGGAAACTTCGCTTAGACACACTCACTCTGAGCAATTAGAAACTGGAATTCAATTTAATAGAATAGAAATTGAAAGGGGTGCATATAGACATACATATCCGGCTCCGGGGAAAACGACAAGTTCGATTCATGATTATTTCGTTGAAAAAAATGGGACTCCTATGATCACTATTGGGTATGGGCCAGATTTTGCGATATTACGAAGCGATGGTGTAGATCTAGACATACCCCAAATGGTAGAAGAAATTAAAGAAGAGATTCCAGAGGCGGGAGTGAGTGGAGGGGGTCACTTGGTGGTTGGATCGGTAAAATTCATACCTGGAGAAGATATATTAGTAAGAGAAGTATTGGAAAGGAAAATGGCAGAAACTCCGATAAAAATCAAGTGAAAATGAGATATAATAGTGGGTTTTTTATCGATGGGAAATATAGAATAGAACAATGGTAGAGTATGACGTTGTGATTGCAATGATAGGATACATAGTAGGAGCTTTTGGTGGTCTTTTAATTTTTATAGAGTTATTCCAAGTGCCAAATTATGTGAGATACAAACCAAAATTGAATCGGTATGATGTTGAAATCAAACCAACTGAAGTTCAACAATATACATTGGCTGGAAGGGTTGGGGCGTTAATGATCGCAATAGCATTTTCTTTGGAATTTATTGCGATGCTAATATAAATCAGGATAAAGAACCGAGGAGTTCGGATGCTTTTATGGCTTCAGATTGTACCAAGTAGTCTGAGTCGTTGGAGTAAGACTTTGCAGCTTCAAGTGCTCGGTTGGTGCGTATTTGCACGAGGGCCCATATAGCACTATAGCGGGCGAAACTAGAAGGATCGTTTGAAACTACCGATGATAATGGACCTATGGCACGTGTGTCGCCGATCATGCCAAGTGATCGGGCGGCACTACTTCGAATTTGTTCATTTTCAGAAATTAATTTATTTGCAATGTGTTGTGTTGCAAGGGGAGATCCGATTTCTCCAAGAGCACGTAGGGTCACAAGCTGTAATTGTGGATCAGAATCGTTGTCGACATAAGATACGATGGAATCCACAGCTTTTTCAGAACCGATCTTTCCTAAAACTTCTATTGCAGATTTATCACGTCTGGAGGCGCGATCGATCATGGGGTCTATCGCAGACACATCACCCATACGTTTGAGAGCGCTGAAACAATATTGTTTCATATACTCCATTCCTAAGTTTTCGAGGGCTAGTAAAACCATATCAACGTTGCCGCGTTTTTCGTGTTCTTTGAGTGCAGAAAGTTCAGGGGGGAAATCTTTGGGCCGCCCTTCAAGGACGTCGTAAAATCCTTTTGATTGAAGTAACTCCCTAGTGGAAAGTTTGGAAGTTTCGCCGTCAGATGCTTTTGTTTCTGCCGAAGAGTCTTCTTTACTCATGTGATAGAAATGGGGACGAATCGCGTAAGAGGGTTTCTATATTCTTTCTGAAAAATTATTCCAATAATAGGAAGGGGACAAGAAGAGATACGCAAGAGAAAGGATTAAAAGGGCATACGGAAATGCATGCCCAATTGCATCGGGGAATGCAATAGTGAGTAATTGGATTATGCTCAGTAACAGAGCATCGCGGAAAAGTAAATCGGGATATCTGATCGGGATTACCATGAGGTATGCTAAGATGAGTGTCAATAATAGAATAGTAGTGATGCTGAAAGTTTGTATGAGAACTACTGAAGAAACTATGATAGCCGCCACGGGGGTTTGGGCCCCTACTGTGTGATTATGTTCTATATCATATGCCATATAGAGAGAAAGCCTGACTGCCGACATGCTGAAAAATGCTAAGATGCAAAAAAGGATTAAAAGGTAGTCATAGGATAATAAGAAAATGTTGGAAAATGAGATGGGGTTATTTTGAGTAACAATATTATAAATTACTAAAGAAGGGGCGACACCGAAGGAAACTATATCAGAGATTGAGTCAATATGAGGTCCAATGGTAGATCCTCCGAATTTTCTAGCAACTATACCATCAACGCCGTCTCCAAGGGCAGATAAGAGGATCAATCTACAAGATAGAATTGGATCTACAAGGGCGAAAGAAACAGCAGCAAGACCAATTATGGCATTAAAAAGAGAGATTATATCTGCGAGGCCAAACTTCTTTTTTCCGTCTCGGTCATATCCTAAAAACCTAGGCCGCATAACACAGAAATTAATTTACTGCGGGCATACATCTTACGATTTATCTTTGAACTAAAGAAAAAATGTTATTTCACTGTGCTCATAAGTTTAAGAGTGTACAGAAGAGAATTTGGAAAGGGGCTGGTAGTAGGGCTGGGAGGAATTGCTTTTCAGGGGTGTATTGATCCAGTCCCAGAAGTAATTCCAGATATAAGAATGAGTGCGAGTGGGTTCTTACCATATCGGGTAGAAACAAAAGTGGGGGAGACCCTCAGATTTGTTAATACTAATTCTAGATTACATACAGTAACTGCTTATCAGGATAGAATTCCAGAGGATGCGGATTATTTTGCATCAGGAGGGTTTGAAACCGAAAAAGAAGCTAGAGATGCTTGGGTTAAAAGATTGGGAGGGGCATTGGGAACTGGAGAAACATTTGAGTACACCTTTTCAGTTGCTGGGACGTATCACTATTTTTGCGTTCCTCATGAGATAGGAGGAATGGTTGGGATAATAGAAGTTAGAGATTGAGACTGGGACTACGCTGAGGGGTGATTTTCCAAGGTTGCTTTTTGTATTTCAACACGACGAAGGGGGTAGATATGTTTTGTTTCGTTATAGAGATCTAAAGATAGTTTTCCTTCGGAAATCGCTTCCATAAATTCGGGATAAGTCTGACTAGAAGATTTCGAAATTAATATCGACTGCATTTGTTTTCTGACTGCTTTTTCTTGACTATGGTCTACTCCTTTGTTGGTAAATGCAAGAGGATGTATGCGGACTTGGTAAGAGTCAGAGGTCAATACAGTCATAATGAGATCTATTTTAGAAGCTCCTCGGCGGATGAGGCTACGTAAGTAATCGGATGAGATCTCATGTTTGATTAATTCTGTGTGAGCAGAATCTGCGCTGGCTTCAACGACTTTGAATTTAAGTTTTATGTGGTTTTGATTGGGGTTTCCAGAGATGGCTCCCAAAGTAGTTTCGATAGTCCTGCCAATTAGTTTTTCAGGGTTGTCTGCAGGAGTAGTTCCCAGCTTGACTCTATCAAATTGTTCTGGTGCAAGTATATTGTACCACTGTTTATGCTGTCTTTTTTTGGATACGGATCTTTTGCTCATAAGTTTCTATTGTATTTTATCTTGTGTTGGGTGTGATTGGAGATAATTTTGGGTTTGTTCTATTGTATTTACTGCAACTTGGAGATTAACGAGTAAATCATCTATTGTAGATCTAAGACTGCCAAGTGAATCTCGTTGGACGGTGGCGATGATTGAATTTTCTGAAATTTTTGTTTCTATGGAAGAGGTATTATCAGGGGCTATGGACTGTGCTACCAGACCAGGTTGTTTGGAAAAAATGCAAAAAGTAGCTTTTACCATAATGCCTCCAGTAGCGTGTGAAGAGTTTCAAATAATAACATTTAATCTAATAATTTCCTCGCGTTTTCTTGATTATAGGTGAAATCTTCGTCCAGTTTGTTTCCACGGTAATAATTGACTAGTCGTCTTATTTTTGCTTCGGTGTTATGAAGAGATCGCTTATTTTGATTATCTTTAGGATTTTCCGAGATATGTTCGTGGAGCCGGATTGATTTTTGCATAAGATTTGTGAGATCTTCAGGAAGAGAAGGAGACTCTTGATTATCAGATAGAATTTTTGTTATTTTCTTCCCAGTGGCCAATTTAACACTAGGTACAGGGACTCCGGAGATGCCCTCATCTCTTAACTTAAGTCCAATTTCGCTAGGGGCGTAGCCATCTTTAAAGAGTTTGACTATCTCTTTTTCAATTTCTTTTGGTTTGACGTTACTCCATTTGGGGAGCGTGGTGTGTACTGGCCGGGTAGAGCCGGATTTTCCGCGCCTACGAGTGTGCATTCGTGCCATGATGGTTAGTATGTGTGGAACAACACGTCAGCTGATATATAGTGGGCATATTGCCAGCACTACCACCTTCCCTAGCAACACAAGTGTGCGGCTTGTCGGATGAGCGGTTGCGCTGTCCCTTACGAGGGATGGAGAGGGCAAATAGATAAAAGAGTTACTATTAATCGTCATGAGCCAATAGTTCGAAGGGTTTAACTGCAATAATGAAATAGCATGTTCGCGGAGGGGCTCATAGTTCAGTGGAAGAATGCGCGCATGGCATGCGTGAGGCCGCGGGTTCAAATCCCGCTGAGTCCATTTTGAAAGATCCAAAGAATTTCCAAAATGCGAATACTTTATCGAAATAGGTCGTGGAGATAAGAAGACTCGCTTGTGTCGATATCTATGTTAAAATGAATATCTTCAGGTCTCACAGGATGGATTCGTTCGAAATGTTTTCTGCACTCCCAGAATAGTGCCTGGAAGAGACTAATTTGAAGTAATTTCTTAAAGCGTGAAAATCCTAAAGAGGTGTACAGGAAATCGATGCAATGTGAAACTCCTAGGTAGATTGAGGGAGAGATCAGAATGCGCTCGGAATGATCATCGAAATTGGGAAAGGTTTCTTGGTCAAGGATAGGTACTAAATTTTTGAAAATTTCAGTTCTAGTATCAAGATCTAAATTGACTAGATAGGTGAAGTCTATCAACCCCCCAATAGTATTATCCCGAATGGAATTTTTTCTTTTTTGTAACTCTGCAGCATCTAGATCCCCCTCACCAAACAGGAGATATTCCCGATCTGAAGGGGATAAAAATCCGAGAGAAGTGGGAATATTTTCGGAGTTATTTTGATCTTCATTGGAGTTCATTTCTTAGTATTGTGAAAAATGCCGCACTGCATAGCTCTTTGGGATGAATATTGGCAAAAAGACTAAATAGATAGAATAATATGGTTTTGACATATGTCAGACAGAATGAAAATTTGGGCGATTTTGATGGTCATATCAATGGCGTTTTCAGGATCTGCGGCCGCCCAAGTAGGAGAGGCTAGTTTAGGAAATCCAGGGCTTACCCCAGACAGTCCATTTTATTTCATAGATGGGATTGGAGAATCGGTGCAATTGGCAATAACACTAGATCCAGAAGCTAAGATTGACTTGGAGTTGGAATTTGCAGAGGAGAAGGTAGCAGAAGCTAGGGCCATGGCAAAAGAGGGGAATTTCGATGCGATGGCGGTAGCAGAAAATCGACATGGTGCGGTTTTGAATAGGGTTGAAACTAAAATAGAGAATTTAGATACAGGAGAAAATGCTCAAGAAAAACTTGAGACTCAACTAAAATTGGAGCGAAAAATTAAGAAGCACGCAAAAAAGGTTGAAGCTTTCGAAGAGGAACTACGAGAAGAGATAATTGTAGAACTAGTACAGGCGGGAGAAGTGTCTGAAGAAGATCAAATAAAGGTTGCAGAGACGGTTAAGAAGTTAGAAGAGAGAGTGGAACGTGCCGAAGAGGAAATGGAATCGGAAGTGGAAGAGACTAAAGTTGTATTCGAAGAACAGACCGGAAAGGATGGAGATGCAATAGAAGATCATCTAAAACACGAACTAGGCATCAAACAAGAAGAGATGGAAGAAGCAATGCAAGAAATGAAAGATGCGCACGAAGAAATGATGGAAGCATTTGAATCAGATGGTCAAGGGAACTGGGATGCGACCGTAGAAGCGAATCAATATTTGACCCAGGCAATGCAAGCATTTGAATCTGGAGATTATGATGCAGCATTTGATTTTGCAGATCAGGCAGAGGACCACATACACGATAAAACATTTTGGAAGGGCGGTGAAGGACCAATGATACCACCTATGGGTGAAGGTATTCCACCAATGGGAGAAGGAGGTATGCCACCAATGGGAGAAGGAGGTATGCCACCTATGGGTGAAGGTATGCCACCTATGGGTGATGGAGGATATTATCCACCTATGGGTGAGG
>CEUL01148568.1_pt1 | contig 49575 bp, 50 predicted proteins | sample 427021 | NCBI WGS metagenome assembly CEUL01 (sample SAMEA2622800, study PRJEB7988) | marine metagenome | isolation source: saline water (ENVO:00002010), including | reverse complement strand
CATTTTCTTTCCAATTACCAGTTTTGTGAATATCTCTAAGATCACGCATCTCCTTTGAATTCCAAAGCTCATGAATACTATGATCTTTCAGATTTCCAAGGGATAATTCTTCACTAAAAAATGCACAACAAGGACAGACTTCACCATTACTACGTATCAAAACACGTTGCCAAGGTTGTTGACAATTAAACCCTGAGTTTTGTATTTTTTCACGGAAAATAGATGTAGAGTTTGTAAGGAATTCAGAATAATCTTTTGTTAAATCAGGAGGTTGAAAATCTTGGATGACAATAAAATCAACTTTATCTTTCCATGTTTGAATAAATAATTCTTCTTCATGTTCATTGAAACGAGTTTTACAAAAATTTACTCCTACAACAGGTAAATCAAATTTTTCTTGTTTTTTTATTTTAAGAAAGTTATCAATATTTTTCATGGTTGTTTCATAGTTTCCACCTAATCTGACTTTTTCGTATGTTTCTTTTGTAGCTGCATCAAGACTAAAACGAACTCTTGTAATACCAGATTTAAGAAATTTTCTGGAACGTTGTTCGGATAGTAATGTAGCATTAGTATTCAACATAATGTCAATGAATCCATGATCTGATGCAAATTTGATATATGATTCAAGATTTGGATCTAAAAAAGGTTCATTTGTGCCTTGAGGTTCAACAGAAGGACATCCATATTTTTCACCTTCAAGAATTATTTTTTTATAGATATCCCAATCCATTTTTTGGGACGAAATGTATTTTTGTTCACCATCATCTTGACCTATTGGACATGAAGGGCATCTGAGATTACAGATTTGATTAGTTTCTAATTGTAAGAAGATTGGAAAATTGGTTTCGAGTTCAAATCTATTAATTGCATCCCAATCTTTTCTATAATCACTAAATTTTTCACCAATAATTGATGCCAATTTTATATTCACATCCTCTTCAGAGGCAAACCATCTCACTTTTTCATCAGTAGTATACAATTTATTTTTCATCATATTCAAAATTTACATAAGTTATAATTAAAACATTACGAGTAAAACATTAGATGAAAATAGGCACTGTATGATAGTAAAGATTGAATAATATTGAATTTTTGGTAACAACATGCAAGAAAAAAATATTTTTTTTGTTATTCCTGCAAGAAGAGATTCCAAAGGTTTTCCATTCAAAAATAGAAAATTATTAGATTTTACCACAAGTCAAATTCCAAATGAATTACACAATAAAACAATTGTATCTACAAATGATGAAGAAATTATTCATAGATTAGAACCAACAAAAATTAATATTTTAAAACGTGATGAAAAACTTTCTCATGATGATGTTAACATACGAGATGTAATGAAAGATGTTATAGAGAAATTCAATATTAATGAAAACGATATAATTGTGATGTTATATCTTACATCACCTGGAAGAAAATTTTCAGACATAAACAAAATTTTGGAATTTTATAAAGAAGAAAAAGTTGACACGTTGACATGTTGCGTAGAACCAAAAACACACCCATATCTATGTTTATTCAAAAATGGAAACGGAAAGGGTAAACAGGTAATTGAACATGACATGTACAGAAGACAAGATTATCCTGAATGTTTTGAAGTTAGACACTTCGTTTGTATTTTCAAAGCAGGTATAATAAAAAAATTGAATAAAAATATGTATAACAATGACACGTATTTTTATAAAATTGAACATGATGTTGATGTAGATTATGAATATGATCTACAAGAATTTTTGAAAAAATAGAAATTATTCTGACGCAACATCAAAAGTTACTTGCAAAGCACTACGTTGTTTATCAATAGTTATCAATCTACAACCATGCGCAGATAATGGACCGTCTTGAAAAAGAGCCATACTATTGTCAAGATCATATGGTTCAAAAATTATAGAAGATTCATCTTCTTCGGTCGCCATGAAAGTTCCACCTGCTTCACCTTCTGGCCAGTCTTTTGAAAAATAAAAGAAACAAATCAAGGGTTTAGCAGGATCCTCATGAATATGAGGTAATTGAAAACCACCTTTTTTGTATGCAATTAATGCAAAATTGTTTAATCCCAATACAGGCAAACCAGTGAATCTACGTAAATTAGAAATGAATTCATCTGATTGGAATAAGTTGTACAATAATGCCCAACTCTTACTTAATTCATTTTCATTCCAATTTGGTTTTTTAGTATCTTTATTTTTTGAAAATAATATTTTATAATACTGGAATTTTGATAGATCAGAATTAACACCCCACGAATCATCAATCACAGGATAATTCGAATAAAGTTCATCATAGAAAGATTGGCTGAAAAAATTTGGAACAAAACCAAATTTAAAAGGTTGTTGACTCTTGAAATCATTACTTTTTTGATAAACGTTTTCCCAATTTACAAGATTTTCAGTGTTAGACATATTGATTCTAGTTATTCAGATGATTAACCATTTTATATAATATAGCAGTGGAAACCATTTTAAAATATCGTTTTATTATTGGAATAAAAATTTTATATTTTATTCCTAATTTTAAATCAGCATTTATTTCAATTTTAGATTTATCATCTTCAGGTGAGATAGAAATTTTTAACTTGGTATCTTTTGCGGGGCCATCCAAAATAATACTCTCAAGTTCACTAGGAGATATTATTCTATGATATGTTGATTGAATAATTTCTTTTTTAAAAATAGTTTTAAAAAGAAATTTTTCTTCAGTAGTAATTTTAGATTCGTCTCTTTCTAGAATTTTTACATATTTCAGTTGTACAGGCATAAAAAGAGGATATTTTTCAAAATCAAGAATTGAATCAAAGAGAATATTAGCTTTTACAGGAAGTACTAAACTGAGAGATAACTCTGTCATGTAAAATTTACTATACTCAAGTCACTTAAATTCTTATGTTAAATCTCAATAGTAGTTTCAAATGAATGGATGTATAATACAAGCTAGAATTGGTTCAACAAGATTACCTGGAAAAGTAATGTACAAAATTAATGAAAGACCAATTATAGATTATTTACTATCACAGATCAAACACTCAGAATTAATCGATAAGATTGTGGTTGCAACAACTGATCAAAAAAATGATGATTTAATTTCCAATTATATAAAAAGAAAAAAATTATCAGTCTTCAGAGGTGACGAACATGATGTTTTAGATAGATACTATAAGTGTGCAAAAAAATTTCGATTTTCAACAATTATTAGGATTACAGCAGACAATCCACTGATAGAACCACACATAATAGATAGATGTATAAAAAAATTTTATGAAAACTCATACGATTACGTTTCTAATACTATAAAACGTACATTTCCAATTGGATATGATGTAGAAATTTTTTCATTCGAAGTATTAGAAAATGCATGGAAAAATGCAAAACTTCCATCAGAGAGAGAACATGTAACACCCAACATAATAAAAAATAATGGATTAAGGAAATTTAATATAAAAAATTCACAGGATTTTTCAAAATTTAGAATAACGTTAGATACAGATGCGGATTTAGAATTAATCAAGAAAATTTTAACAGAGAAGAGAGAATCACCAATTTTGTTTAATGACATTAAGGAGTTAATTAAAAATAAATCGAGTTTATTTGATATTAATAAACATGTCAAACATGATGGATATGAGAGATCAATAGAAAGAGATAAGATATTTTTAGAGAATATGAAAGATAATGCGTAAAATAAAATTATTTGACCCATATATCGGGGAGGAGGAAGAGGAGGAAATTCAAAAAGTTCTAAAAAGCAAGTACTGGGCATCAGGTTCAGGAACTGGTAGAGTTAAAGAATTTGAGATTAAGTTCAAGAAATTTTTAAAGACAAAAGAATGTGTTGCGGTAAATAGTGGAACTGCTGCATTAAATCTTGCATTATCATTATTTAATATAAAAAATAAAGAAGTAATTCTACCATCACTTACATTTGTTTCAACTGCACATGCCATAATTGAAAATGGTGGAATTCCAAAATTCGTTGATGTTAATCCAAGAACATTATGTATTGATGTAAATAAGATTAAAGATGCAATATCAAAAAATACATCAGTGATTTTACCAGTTCATTTTGGAGGAATGCCATGTGATTTGAATAGTATTGAAAAAATATCCAAAGAATACAAACTAAAAACAGTTGAAGATGCTGCTCACGCAGTAGGAACAAAATATAATGAAAAATTGATAGGGACACATGGAGATGCAGTTTGTTTTAGTTTTCATCCAGTGAAGAATTTAGCGATGCCAACTGGAGGATTGATATCATTAAATGGGAGACAAAATCATAATTCAAAGAAAATACTTGATGCAAGAAGATGGTGTGGCATAACTGATAGAAAAGATGCGGATTATGATGTAAAAGAATTAGGTTGGAATTACTATATGAATGAATTTTCAGCAGCCATAGGAATACAACAATTAAAGAAGATTAAGAAAATAACAACAAAAAGAAAATCAATTGCAAAAACTTTCAGTAAAGAACTTGAGATACAAGAAAAAATGGAATATAATGATAATTGTAGTTATCACTTTTATTGGATTTTAGTTCATGATCGGAAAAAATTTCGTAGCAAATTATCAGAAAATGGTATTGAAACAGGAACACATTATAAACCAGTTCATGAAATGAGTATGTACAAAAAGAAAATTACATTACCAATTACAGAGAAAGTGGGTAAGAAAATTGTCACATTACCGATACATCCAAATCTTTCTTTTGATGACATAGATAGAATTGTAAGAATTGCTAACAAATTTGCATAGTGTTAGAGTTTCATTTTTTCAATTAATCTGATGTTTGATACTAAAAGTTTTAGTTCATCCGTATCGATTGATGAAGATGCATCAGGTCCTTTAGAATTTTTTAGCTTTACATGTTTTTCAATTATAATATTTTTATTGCCATTTTGTTTTTTTAATATACAGAAAATCAATGGAGCAGTTATGCCCAATGTATGATCAGAAAATCCATCATATGTAATTGCATTTTTCCAATTTATTTCAGAAATTGGTGTAGGATATTTTGAAATGCAGTAACAAAAGGTTACATTATTTTTTTCAAATATTTTTTTAATTTGCTTTTTATTTCCACCCATACCCATGCTAATTATAACTGGTTTTCCAGTAGTGGCCTTTTTTTGAAGAGTTTCTTTGGAAAAAGGATCTTTCATCAGACAGGTTCTACTTGCAATTTTATATCTTTTAACAGATAATTTTTCTAAAAATTCTATTGCTTCTGGATAAAAAGCACTACAGAAAAATTCTATTCCAATTTCATCAGCTGTTTGTTTTAATTTTTCAATTTTTTTATAAGTTAATTCAGATTTTTTGATTTCTTTCCAATTTGGATGTGAACTGGCATATAGATCACTAGCACGCCACATTTGGAATTTTACTGCATCAGCACCAGAATTTTTTGATGCTTGAATTAATTTTTTAGCTTTTGCAATACTTCCTTCCCAATTTGATGCAATCTCAGCAATTACATAACATTTCATGCTGAAATAAATTCAGAGTAAAATTTAACCGTTTATTCAAAGAAAAAATGTATGGAAAATAAAAAAGAAGTGTCTATTCGAACAATAAATAAAACGGATATTAGATTTTTATTTGAATTATTAAAAGAGAGAGATTCTCGTGCAAATATTTCACATAAGAAAATGCCAACATTCACTGAACACAAAAATTTTGTTAATTCAAAGCCATATTCAAAATGGTATGTAATTTTGTATGAAAATGAAAGGGTTGGCTCAATCTATTTATCAAAAAATAATGAAATTGGTATTTTTATTTTAAGAAAATTCCAAGAAAAGAATATTGGGAAATTTGCATTAGAAAAAATAATGAAAAATAATCCAAGAAAAAGATATCTTGCCAACGTAAACCCAAAAAATAAAAAATCAATTAATTTCTTTATGAAAAACGATTTTAAATTAATTCAATATACATTTGAATTTGAATAAATTTTTTCTTTATAATATTAAACAGATTCTAAATTTTGAATATTTTTTTCTAATTCATGGTTATTAATTGAGTCTACATTATCTGAAGAATAAGAATTCATATTTTCAATTTTTTGTATTCCAGGATAATTTTTTGAGAAATCTTTTATGGCATATGAAAGATTTAAGATCATATACAAATTTTCATATTCCCAGGCATATCTCATTTCATCATTATTAATTAATGTCTCATGTAATTTTTCACCAGGACGTATTCCTGTTAATTCATAACCAGAATAATTTTTTTGTTTAGACATAATGTCGTTAATTTGAGATAAGGTATATTTTTTTAATTTAGGTATAAAAATTTCAGAACCATTTCCAAATTTTGTAGCCTTGAGTATAAAATCGAGAGCTTCGTCCATAGTTATACTAAATCGTGACATTTCAAGGTCAGTGATTGTAAGTTTTTTGTTGTTTTTTATTTGATCAATGAATTTTGGAAAAACTGAACCACTGCTGGCAAAGACATTCCCATATCGTACAGCAAAAAACTTTGAGTTATTTTTTTTAGGATTAGAATAATTTTGTGCAGAAGTAAATAATTTTTCCATCAATAGTTTTGTAGCACCATAGGTGTTCAATGGAGAAACACCTTTATCAGTTCCAACACATATAGCTCGTTCTATTCCATTTACAAGACATGCGTCAATAACATTTTGAGAACCTTCAACATTTGTTTTAATTGCTTCAAAAGGATTGTATTCAACTTTTGGAACATGTTTTAATGCTGCCGCATGAAATACGATATCAACATCTTCAAATGCACGTAATAATCGTTTTTGATCTCGAATATCACCAATCAAAAATCGTATACGATCATCATCAAATTTGGATTCCATCATAATTTGTTTATGTTCATTTCTACTCAAGATTCGTACTTGATCTACATCATTATCTAGAAGTTTTTTTGTTAATGCATTTCCTAAGGAACCAGTTCCACCGGTAATTAGAATAGTTTTCCCTTTAAACATAAAAAAATACTTTCAGTCATGATTAAAAGACTTGCGAATGGATGTTCATTAAGATTCTATTAAATTTTTGAGGATAATGAATGAAGATGTACCTAAATTTTTGAAATTATTATTTATGTCAAAAGAACTTGCATTAACTAAATTTTTATATTTTCCAGGATTATTTAAGAGGTCGATAAGTGATGATTCTAATTCTTCAACATGTTTAACTTGGATTGATTTTGAAATGCCTGAAGGCATTCCATATACATCATAATCAACATGTAAAGAGAGAACAGGTTTTCCAAGTGCTTGAGCCTCAAATATGCTTGATGAGACTCCTATGGATATAACTAGTTTAGATTTTGATAAGAGTTCAATGATATTTCCATGTTTGATGATTTTTACATTAGGGAAATTTTCTAGTAGATCTTTTGAAAAATTAGATTCTGCCATATCAGGGTGACGTTTAATTATTAATTGTATGTGATTAGTTTTTGCCATTAAGCAGATTTTTTTGATTAGAGATTCATAAGACTCCCATTGATTTACATCATGACCAACACATTGTTGGTTTCTAGGACCAGTTGCAAGTAATAATATAGTTCGAGGATCTTCATCTAGAGATTTCTTTTGTTCTATGATACGATCAAGATTTGGACTGCCGCTATGCATAATCTTATCTTTTGGAAAAGAGGGGTGTAGTATATTTTCAGATGTAGAAGGACCCCAAACAAGGAATTTGTTTGAGAGTTCAGGTAGATTTCCACCGATAATTTTATTATAATTATAAGCTTTATCATTATCTAAAATAATACCATGTTGTAATAATACAGATTTTATTGAAAACTGTCTTGCCAAACTGAGCATTATTTGTTCAGTAAACCCACTTTCAGAAAGAACAAGTATTGCAGATATTTTATTTTCAGATAGAAATTTTTTTGATATTTCAATTTCAAATAATGAATGTTTTAATTTAGATATGAATAGGCGGTTCAGAAATGGTTTTAATGTATGCCAGAAAGATAAATTATTTATTTGAAAAAATGAATCAAATTTTTCATATTCAAGAAATTGAATAAATTTTTTAATTATTTGTTTTTCGGATGAGGAAATTTTTTCTTCTAGAGTTTTAGGAAAAGTATGAGAATTAGAATATGGAATGATTTTTGAATTTTTAATTATTCTGAGTGATTTGAGATTAGATGATATTGGCCTATGACGATTATAAAGGAAAAAATTTTCTTGAAATTCACTAGTTTTACTGAAAAGTTTTTCATATTTCATGGGATCAAATTCTACAAATGCAAAGGATTTTTGGTCATTTGTTTTAGTTTTATTAGTAGATATTAACGAAGTGATTTTTTCAGACATTGATTTTAATTTTTGAAAATTCTTTTTGGAAATTTTTAATGATAATGAGTTTGTAAGATCATACTGTAGAGTATCCCATGTTAATTCAATTTTAACTTCTTTTTTTCCAATTATTTTACAATTTTTTGAAAGATTAGAGATAATATGATATAGACTGTTTGAAGAGAGAAAAGTGTGATTTTGAAAGTTATTGTTAATATTTGATAGAATTAAGAAATTTTTAACAAAAGGAATAAGAAAATTATTGAATTCAACCCTAAATAGCGATGCAAGATTCACACCCTCATAAGAAAGTAATTCATTCCCATCATTTTGGTTATACCATTGGCAAAATTTTAAGCATGATGGATCTATTAGTTCTAAGTCTTTGGAAGAAATATAATTTTCAGAAATATCGTGTTCAATGCCATTTTTAGTTAATAATCTATGCGATATTAAATCAAATGTGATAATTTTTGTTGTATGTGATTTTAAATCATTAATTTTTGTTAATGTAATTGATGAATCGACAAGTAGAATTTGATTTGTTTTGTTATTCATATGATAAGACATTTCATACTTCTCGAATTGTTGAGATAACATAATCTAATTCTTGTTTAGATATTTGTGGATAGAGAGGTAACGAGAGAATTTGAGTGAAGAGTTTTTTTGAGTTTTCCAATGATGAACGAATTTTACAAGATTTTCTATATAATGTAAATTCATGTAGAGGTTTGTAATGAACTGATGTGCGAATTCCTTTTTTTAGAAGATATGAAAATAATTCATCTCTAGTTAGATGAAAATTTTTTGTGATTTTTATTACATAAAGATGACAGCTGTTATTTTTTAGAAGTGGATCATCAAATACGGAAATTCCATCAATATTTTTTAGGTTATCACTATAGTATTTACATGAAATCTGTCTAAGTTTATTCATTCTTTTTAATTTTTTCAATTGATTGATACCAAGCGCTGAACGAATTTCATCCAATCTAAAATTATAACCTAATTGCGATACATCGAATTCCCATGGAAATCCTTGAGTAAATCGTTCTTTAAGAGATTTATTTATTCCATGATTTCTCATACTTCGTAAACTTTCTGCAAGTTTCTTTGATTGTGTGGTAATCATTCCACCTTCAAATGTTGTTAAATTTTTTGTAGGATAGAAACTAAAACATCCAGTTTCTCCAAAAGTTCCAACATGTTTTTTATTTTGTCTACTACCTATTGCATGAGCAGCATCTTCAATAATTTTGAGATTATGTTTTTTTCCAATAACTAAAATTTCTTTCATGTTACAAGATTTCCCAGCAAAATGAACAGGGATTACAGCTTTTGTTTTTGAGGTTATTGAGCTTTTTATCGATTTCAAGCTGAGATTGATATCATCCTCATAAACATCAGCTAAAACAGGAGTGGCACCTGTAGAAAGTACAGCATTAGCCGTCGCAACAAAAGTAATGTCTGGAATAATTACTTCATCACCAAGACCAATTCCAAGTGATTTTAAAGATAGTTGTAATGCAGAAGTTGCATTTGATACACCAATTGCATATTTGGAACCTGTAAATTTTGCAAATTGTTTTTCAAAATTTCGTAGATTTGGACCATCAGTCAATAAGTTAGAATTTAATGCATTTTCAATTGCCCTTTTATCTTCAATGTCGATATTAGGGACAACAAATGGGACTTTAATTGATTTATTCTTGAATGCATCTAGTTTTTTTTGTTTCATATTTGAATAGGATTTAGTTATTCTTTTATGAGTTGCTCATACATTACCAGAGTATCTTTTACCATTTGGTTAGAATTACATTTTTCAACAACTAATTCATGCCCAGTATTTCCTAATAGATTGCATTTTTTTTCATCGTTGATTAATTCAAGAATTGCCTCTGCTAATAATTTTGAATTGCCGGATTTCACTAAGAGAGAATTTTTCCCATGTTGCAATGTAAAAGGAATACCATGTGCATCAGTACTAATTACAGCTTTTTTGAATGCAAATGCTTCTAAAGGAGTCAGTGGCGAAAGTTCCCATCTTGATGGATACACTAAAAAGTTTGATTCTCGATATGCTTGAATAACATCTTCACGTGGAGGATTTTTGATTACAGAAACTAATTCAGAGATATTTAAATTTCTAATTGTGTTTAGCATTTCAGTTTCAAATCCAAAGTCAACCCCCATTATGATAAATTTAATTTTTTTATCAGTTAATTGTTTTTTAAGAATATGTATGGATTGGAGTAAAATGTCCAAACCCTTGATTTTACTAAATCTTCCCAAGAACAATACAAAATTAGATGGTATATTGTATTTTTTCTTAAAATCAAGAATTGGAGAATTTTTTATATCAAGATTTATCCCATTTGGAATAACAGTGATTTTAGATTCATCACAATATTCTAAAAAAATATTTTTTTCATATTCATTTGGAACACTGATTTTTGTTGCAGATTTTATTATAAAATTAATGAATGGTTCTTGAATTTTTACAAGGATTTTTTTTAAAAGTGAGGCAGTTAATTCTGGATGTGTTGTTAAACCTCCTTGATCAGATATAACTAATGGTATTTTTTTCTTTTTAGAAATTAATGCTGCAATGAATGATTGAAAGCTTCTAATTCCAATAGTGTGAATTATATCAAAATTATCTCTAGACATTTCAAAATACATTCCTGGATTAACAAAAAAGAGATTTATTGAAAACCAAGTATGGCTTCTTTTAATCCAAAAATTTTGAATTTTTTCTTTTCTTGGAAGATTTTTGTTGAATGTTTTTGGATTATTGGCAAAATCTAGATCTGTAGTGTAAATTGTTACATCATGTCCACGTTTAGAAGATTCCTTAGCAATATCTAAACATAGGAATAATATTCCACCGAATTGAGTTGCGGGTAAAGAAGCAGGACAACATAAAGCAATTTTCATTTAGTGAAATTTTTACTTGTGAGTATATAGTTTTCACTTCTTATAGATAACACATACAATGTCAAAATTTCTTGTTGAGAGAACAAAGTTATTTTTTATTTGTTGCAGTCAGAAATCCCATATTATTTTTATGAGGGTTTTTTGAAATTTTGAATTTCTTATTTTCTATTTTATCAAGTAATTCATTCACAAGTTGAAGTTTTGAATCAGTAAAATGATACTCCATCACTATATTCTCAATTTTCATAAATAATTCATCAGATATTGAATCAATTATTTCATATTCTGCACCTTCGCAATCTAATTTCAATAAATTACATTTTGAGATATTGTTATTTTTAATTATATCAGAAAAAGAATATGATTTTACATTAATAAAATTTTTATTTTTTTGATACATGCTATGAGCTGAAAAATCATCGTCTAGAAAAATTTTTACAGATGATGAATCTTTCGATACAGCAGTGTTTTGAATAATAATATTAGAGATGTTATTTAATTGGATGTTTTCTTCTAATAATTCAAAATTTTCTTTAACAGGTTCATAACAGAATATTTTTCCATTGGGACATAATTTGGAGGAGAATAATGCAAACAGACCGATATGTGCACCAACATCAATTATTATACAATCTTTTTTTAAATTAAATTTTTTAAGATCATATTCCTGTGATAACCAAACATTGGTTAATGCCATAAGATCAGTAGAATTTGTACGAATCTTAATTTTTAAATCAGATTTTGTTTCAAAAATTACATATTTTTTTTTTATTAAATTTAGATATACCAAAGGGTAAAGATACCAATTTTTAAAAATAGAGGTTGTTTTTAGAAGAATTTGTAATTTATGAAGTATATTTGACAATCGTTCTTCTATGATCAAACGAAAATATAATTCATATAATTTTGTAAATGGACTTTTAACTTACTGAATTAGAGCATGAATATTGAAGATTTTGATTACTGGTGGAATGGGATTTGTAGGAAGTCATTTAACAGAATTTTTACTTAAAAAAAATCATGAAATTAAAATTATTACAAAAAGTTTTTTAAAAAAACAGAATGTTGAAAAATTTAAAAAGAATATTCAGATTGAGAAATGTAGTGTAACTAATTTTAAAAGAATGGGGGAGATTATAGATGAGTTTTGTCCAGAGATAATTATACATCTTGCAGGAAATACTTCACATTCAAAATCATTTAAAAATCCTCTAAAAGATTTGGATGCCAATACAAAATCTACTTTATTTTTGTTAGAAAAAATTAGGCAGCATAATTTGAAATGTAAATTTATTTTGGGAAGTACATTCATAGTAATAGGAAAACCAAGAAAGTTACCAATTAATGAGGAAACAGAATGTCGTCCTGGAACAATTTATGGTGTAAATAGATTAACAAGTGAATATTACTGTAAAATTTTTCATGATATGTATGGTTTAGATACAAATATTTTTAGAATTACAAATTCATTTGGTCCACGTGAGCAGATAATTCCAAATAAGAATGCAGTAAATTTTCTAATCTATCAGGCGTTTAAAAAAAATGATTTAAACATATTCAATTCAGGGAAATTTTTTAGGGATTTTGTATTTATTGATGATGTAATTTCAGGAATATATACAATCTTGAGAAAAGGAAAATCTGGTGAAACTTATTGGATTTCATCCTCAGAAAAAATTTGGTTTAGGGATTTTGCTAAAAATTTAAAAGAGATTACAGGGTGTAAAATTAATTATCCACAAACACCAGAATACACAAAAAAAGTAGACGTTGGGAATTTTGTTGTCGATAATACAAAATTAAAAAAATTAGGTTGGAAACCAAAAATTGAGCTAAAAGCAGGTATACAACAAACAATGAATTATTTTAAAAAACAATATTCTGATCAAGATATCAAATAAATTAAACAAATTTTCCAAAATACATATAATAAAAAGTTACGATTAAAAAAAATATGACTGATTTTGATTTCCAGTGGAAAAATTTGTTAGATGAGAAAGATTTGAAGAATGAAGAAGAAAAATTTGAGTGTAATCAAAATAGAGTTAAAGAATTTCTAGAATTGACAGGAATAAAACCATGGTATAAGAAAGACTCATTCATTAAAAACAAAAAATGTCTTGATGCAGGATGTGGTCCAGGAAGATGGACGTGTGCAATGCAGAAATTAGGTGCATCGAAAGTTGATAGTTTTGATATGAGTGAGGAAGCAATCAAACACTGCAAAAAAATCAATCCAAATGCATATGTTTCAGACATCTGGAATTTAGAACAAAATAGAGAATATGATTTTGTTTTATCATGGGGCGTATTACATCATACAAAAAATACTAGAGAGGCATTCACAAAAGTCGCATCACAAGTAAAAAAAGGCGGAATGCTTCACATTATGGTATATAACAAAGAAAACGATTGGGTATATGAAGGATTTCGTGGAGATACTTGTGTTGAAAAGCACAAGTATTGGATGACATTAAATGATGAGGAAAAAATTGCATTATGCAAAAAGATGGTTGAAAAATACAAAGGCAATATTCATGGGTGGTTTGATGCATTGAATCCAACATACAACTGGAGTCACACAGCATCAGAGGTTGAAGAATGGTTCAAGGAAGAAGGATTTTCAGATATTAAATTGAGAATGGTTAAACAAAATATTAACATGAATGGTATTTTAATATAATAATCACATAATTTGTGTTCCTTCACCTAAAAGAAAGATTTTCTCTGCATCATTATTAACAATGGATATTTTTGAATTAGAAGCAATGATACTGTTATGAATTTTAATTTTTGAATCTATGACACAGTTCTTCATAATAATTGAATTTTGAATACTACAGTTAGATATTTGAGAATCATTATTAATACTGCAATTAGGTCCAATGATTGCGTTAGGACCTATTTGGCAATTTTCTCCAATAATACATGGACCAATTATTTCTGAATTACCAAAAATTTTTGAGTTCTTACCAATCATAACATTACCAGTTAGTGTTGTTGTTTTATCAACATCAGAAAAATTATAGCTTTTCATATTTTTTAACACTTCACCATTGGCATGAATTATATCATTTGGAGTTCCAGTATCTTTCCAGTAATCAGTAATCATTTCAAAATCAATTTTAAAATTTTCTTCTAATAACATTTGTAACGCATCAGTAATTTCAAGTTCGTTTCTCCAAGAAGGTGTTAATCTTGAATATATTTCAAAAAATGATTCTGTTAAAAAATATATTCCAGTAACGGCCATATTGCTAGGAGGATCTTTTGGTTTTTCTACAATTTTGACAATTTTATTATCAACAATATGTGCTATGCCAAATTGCTTTGGATTATTTACTTCACATAATAACATTAATGCATCATAATCATTTTGTTCAAATTTTTTGGCGATATTATTGATTGATTTCTGAATGATATTATCACCTAAAAAAACAAGGAATTTTTCTTTGCCGATAAAATTTTTACATAAATTTATTGCATGAGCAATACCTCTGGGTTCATCTTGTTCAATATAGCTAATTTTCAGATTAAATCTTGAACCATCGCCGTAGTAATCTTTTACTTTTTGTGAACCAATTCCTCCAATAATTATAGCAATATCAGTAATTCCACATTCTTTGATAGCATCAATACAATATTCAGACATTGGTTTATTAGCAATAGGTAAAAGTTGTTTTGGCCCAGTATGGGTTAGAGGGCGTAATCTTGTACCATGACCACCGTGAAGAATTATTCCTTTCATTTTATTTCATTAGATTTTTGGTTTATTTGAATTACTAATTCTTAATTAGAGTTTTTTTTGCATACAGCAATAAAAAATAGAGGATTATCATTCTCAGAGTAAGGAATAGGAGTGTAGTCATTTGATACCACCTTATTAGAATTATCAATATCTGCAGATTGGTCTGCAAACTCAGTATTTAATCTACGAATTTTTGTTTTAATAATTTTATTGTAAAAATTGGATTTTGGATCAAATTTCAACAATATTGTACTTAAAAAAAATCTCAATTTTACTTTGAGAAGGAAAAAAGAATGTAATCGTCTATTAATAATTTCTTTTTTAGTAACTAGTTTTTGTGAATAGAGATTTATCTGCGAAAATTGTTTTTTTAGTAGATTTAAAAGTTCATCCTTAGAAAGAAATTCTACGTTATCAGATTTATTATAGATTAAATTTTGATTTTCATTATTTAGGATGGAGACAATTAATGTTCCATCATCTTTCAATAGATTGTTAAACTCTTCAAGTTTTGTTTCAGGGTTCATCTCATTTTGTAATAACTCAGAGTGAATAATACAATCAAAAGTTTTGTTTTCTAGTTTGAAAGTATCATCCATTGATGAAAAAATAAGATTATTGTTTGAATCATACTTTCTGGATGAGTAATCAAGATTATTGTTTGAAGCGTCACATGTAATTACTTTATTTGCATTTTTTAGGAGAATTTTTGATCCATGATAAGCCATTATGCTAAATACATTGTAATCTAGAGTTAATCCAGAACAAAATTTACTAGCAAAATTATATCGTTCTTCTTGTTTTGTATATACATCGTCAAGAATTAAATTAGATTTTTGATGTTCTTTAGAAATTTTTCCATCATGTCTTCCCCATTCATCATTAATTCGTATGACATCATCTAATTCAACAGTTGATGTTTCAAGTAATGTTAAATCTGTAATGGCCTCAACTCTATGAATCATACAGGATTTTACATGAAATACTACACCAGGAGATAATTTCTGTTGCTTCAAGTTTTTAAGAATTTTATCTATTTCTTCATTTGAGTAGTGTCCATTTTTCCATTCTTTGATATTTACAGGTTCAGGATAATAGTGCAAGATTCCAGTTCCACTTTGAACATAATTTGTTTCTTCTTTAAATTCATGAAATTGTATGCTTGATTTGAAATTAGATTTAAAAAGAATTTCTTTTAGAACATATTTGAAATTAGGTTTTCCATCTGCAATCCATTTCTCATACCCCCAAGGCTTATTGACTTTTTTGACTTCGTCAAGTTCTTTAATATCTATAGTCATTTTTTTACTCCATAAAATCGGTTCATTGCATTCTGCATTTTTTTTATTGGTGGGTTTTTTCCTGTATATAATTTAAATTGTTCAAGACCTTGGAAGAAAGCTAATTCTAATCCAGATATAGTAATTTTATGAGATTTTTTTGCAAGTTCTAATAATTTTGTTTGTTGAGGATTTGCGACAGCATCCATGATTACACTTGAATTATTGATACAACGTGTTGTTAAAGGAGATTTGGATATTGCAGGATACATACCAACAGATGTGGTATTAATTATAATATCTGTTTCACAATTATTTCTATCTGACCAAGGAATAAAATCAATATTAAATCTATTAGAAAGTTGTATTCCTTTCTTTTTTGTTCTATTGGTTAGCATGACATTTTTTAAATTTAGATTTTCTAGTGCTACTAGAACAGCTCTTGCTAGTCCACCAGCACCAAGTAAAAGGATTTTTTTATTTTTTTTATTTCTAAAAGATTTAAGACATTTTTCTACACCTAGAACATCTGTGTTATATCCATTCAAACGGTTTTTCGAATTAACTATTGTGTTTACTGATTGAGCACGCTTTGCAAGAGGATCTAAATTATCTAAAAATTTTATTACATCCTCTTTAAATGGCATAGATACACTACAACCTTTAATTCCAAGAGAACGAATTCCTTGGATTGCACCTTCAAGATCGTTAACTGCAAATGCTTTGTAAAAATAATTTAGATTAAGAGCTGTAAATCCTGCATTGTGAATTATTGTACCAAACATTCCAGACTTTTGTGAGATAGAAATGAATAAGTCAGGAGTTTCATAGAATATTTTTTTCATTTAAAACCTCCGATATGATAAACATGCCAAATGCAATTAATGCATAATTAAATGGAGCATGATGTAACGCAGCCATATTTAGATAAATAATTCCTACAAGTAAGTGAATTTTTTGGAGATCAAATCCATTTTGTAAGATATATTCATCAAATATTTTTTTATATTTTGAACTATTCTTCCATTTTTTAAATGATACACTCACATTGTTTGATTTATTTCTGTACAAAAAATCATCTTTTATAATTAGGTCGTAATTCATTAGTATTCCACCATAAAGTTTCGCAAGATCATAATATAGATCACCTACACGTATATTTCCAGCAAAATCTTGTCTCCAATCTATTAGTAAAAATTTGTTTAATTTTTTATTAAGAAGAACGTTTTGGAATTGTAGATCACCATGAATAAAACTAGGAATTCCATCAAAGAGTTCAGACCAAGGAATAAGTTTTAATAATTTTTGTAAATTAGGTACTTTGATTCCATTTATTTTATTAGGAAATTTATAATGTGTGTTTTCTTTTGAAAATTTTGATATACGAGACATAGTTTTTTCCTGATAGAAATTTTTACACAGATTTTTGAATTCACTATCTTTTATTTTTGATCTACTCCAAACGGTTGTTTCCAACCAAGTTAATAATTTTTTAAATGCAAGAGGATCACCTTCTGAATAAAATGTTTCACCCATCCAATAAGGATATGTATAGAAATTTTTACCAGATTTTTTTACATTTGGAAATATTTTCGGTTTAATTTTTGTTTTTTTAATTCTTTTATCAATAATATTAGGATTAGAAAAGAATTTGATTACAGAATTATTTGTAAAATAAATAAATTCATCAATTTTAGAAATACTTGAAGAAGGAAAAAACTTTTGAATTTCATGAAACTTTTTTGTGTCACCAATATCATACCACTGAATTTTTTTTGCAGATAATTTAGAATTTGCAACTAATTTTTTTAAACCATCAGATATTTGATGTTCATTTTTTACTAATACAGGATTCTTTAATCCGTTCCAAAATATTGAATGATCTTTAACATATAAGAATCCAGTAAATGCAAAATAATTTTTATTCACTTTTTCTTTGTCGCGTATATCCTGAACTAGATTTTTTTTTATTAAAGCATTACAAAATTGATTCCTTTCTGATGTTTTGACTGTTGAAATACCAATCAAATTATATTTTTTAGAGAATCTAATTTTTTTTGGAAAGTAACAATCACATGGTAAAAAAACAAATGGTTCATTAAGAAATTTTTTACATTTTAATAATGAATGCCCAGGTCCACTAAATTTTCCATCATAATTTTTAATTCTAACAAAAGTAAATTTTGTTTTTGGGTGGGCTGTTAAGAGATAATCTTTGACTTGATCTCCCAGATAGCCTAATCCAATTATGAATTCATCATTGGATTGGAATTGTTCAATTAGATGAGAAATGATGGCTTTGTTTTTTACCGGCAATAGTGCTTTATTGATTTTCTCATTATAAGGCCACATACGTGTTCCTTTTCCAGCAGTTAAAATGCAGATTTTCATGGATGAATGTGTTCAAAATCATTCTTTAGTAAACATTTCTTAATATTTCTCATTTAGGATTATTAATGACTAAGGAAAAATTATCATATGAAATCACAAAATAAACCAAAATTATTTTTGCTTGATGTAGATGGCGTTATGACTACAGGGCAATTTATTTACACAGAAAATGGGAAAACAATGAAAGTTTTTGGCCCAGATGACCATGATGGACTTTCATTATTAAAAAAATTTATTGATATTAGATTTGTTTCAGGAGATAAAAGTGGATTTGAGATTACTAAAAAAAGAATTCAAGATGATATGAAATTTCCATTAGATTTGGTTAGTACTATTAGAAGAGTTGAATGGATTTCAGAGAATTATGATTTACAAGATGTAATTTACATGGGCGATGGAATATTTGATCATTATGTTTTTGAGAAAGTTGGGTATTCGATAGCACCTGCTAATGCAGATAAAAATGCACGTGAATCTGCAAATTATGTTACTGAACGATTAGGTGGTGACAGAGCTGTTGCCGAGGCATGTTTACATATTTTAGAAAAATTTTTCAAGCCTTATGACCCAAAAAAATTACCTAGTTCAGGTGATTCACTTTCTGGACAATGGTCAGTTTAAGAAGCAGTGATAACAATGTCCAAGGTAGAAAAATTAATTGATTTTGGTTTAAAAAAGAAATGTACATTGTTAGGAATAGGACCTATGAGTAAAAATTGTATTGATGTTACAATAGAATTAGCAAATAAATACAATGTTCCAATTATGTTGATTGCAAGTAGAAGACAGATCGAATCCAATGAGCTTGGTGGGGGATATGTAAATAATTGGACAACTGAAGAGTTTTCAGAATATGTTAAAAAAAGAGATTTAAAAAAAAATATAATTTTATGTAGAGATCATGGAGGACCATTTCAAGGTATCAATGAAGATAATTTAACTTTAGAAGAAGCAATTAACAATGCAAAATCATCTTTTTTAATAGACATAAAATCAGATTTTGAAATTTTACATATTGATCCAAGTGGTTACACTAAAGATGAATTGGAAATTAATAAAATGCTTGAGATTATTTACGAACTTTATGAGTATTGTCATAAAAAGGCAATTGAGAATAATAAGAAAGTGAGTTTTGAGATTAGTATAGGAAGAGAAGATGGAGGAGTCCATAAATCAGAAGAAATTAAATTTGCAATTTCACAAATTGAAGAGTTTTGTGCTAAAAAAAGAATACCAAATCCTTTGTTTGTTGTTGTGAAAACAGGAAATTATGTGATGGAGACAAGAAATATCGGTATTTTTGAAGAAATGATGAGTGATGATAAAAATACACAGAAGATGGAGATTGATAATATTATAGATTATTTGAACACCAAAGACATAATGTTGAAAGAACATAATGCGGATTATATTTCAAATGACATGTTGAAAATTCATCCTAAAATTGGTATTCATGCAATGAATGTTGCACCAGAATTTGGGGTAGTGGAAACTAGAGCTATGCTAAAATGGTTTACAAAAAATAATCTTAATTTAGAAAAAGAAAAATTTCTTGATTTATCTCTAAAATCTAACAAATGGAAGAAATGGATGGTGGAACAATCTAGTGCAACAGATAATGATAAAGCAGTAATTGCAGGACATTATGTTTTATCTAACATGGATGTAAGGGAGATAATTGATCAATTAGAAATGAAAAAAGATCTTTTAAAATATGTAAAAGAAGAAATTAGAATCTCAATTAAAAATTATCTCAAATGCTTGGAGTTAATTTAATTATTTTGAGAATTTTTTAATAGTTTTATTTTGAGTTTGGCGATAAGAAGTGAATTCAATTGGACGTTGCCATTCAATTTTTAGATCACGATAATAATCTCGCTCATAGAAATAGTCATTTTTTGCAACTGCCCAGTCTCTATCATCTTTGTTTATTGTAACAACATAATTTTTTACTATTGTTCTTGCAACAGATATACTTTTTGAACCATCAAATTCCGGTACATGATCCCAAAAATTATGAATAAGATTACTCTTTCCAATTTGGCACATATCATTAATTGAATATGTATATCTATAATCCTGTGGTGTTCCTTGTACAAAAGCAGGAAATGAGCTAACTAAGATTTTTTTTTCAGGACATTTATTTTTAAAAATTTCAAAAATGTTTTTGTTATGAATGAATTGATCAGATCTACAAACCATAATTATTTCAGAAGAGATTTTTTTGAGACCATTTTTTGCAAGTGTGACTTGATGGTTAATACTACTCCTATGAGGACTGGGCATTGAAATTTCATCAGTTTTTATTACATCACAGTTGATGTCAGAAGTATTTTCATTTGTCCAAGTGGAGACAACAATTTGTGTATCTGGAAAGTTATTTTGGTATTCATTAACTATGTCTTTAGTCCAATTCATAATTTTACCTCGTATAACAATACCAAATTCATTTGATTTTGACATGAGCAGTAGTCAATTAATATGCCAAATATGTATTTCTAAATTTGTTTTTAATTTTGAATGATAATCAAAATTATATTTTATGAAATTTGTTGTTTTTTTGCCCAGATAATTAAGAAAATTGCCATAAATGAGGTTGTCAATACATAGGTAGTGGCAACACCATAAGCACCAAAGATACTACCAAGAACAGTTACTCCAATTATTACAGTAATTAGACCAATTAAAGCTGAGAATAATACAGGTTTACTCTTTTCATCACCCAAGAATTCAGAGAATTTTATTGATACAATTGCATTCGGAATTAATACAAAACTCATAATTTGTAAAATCCCAATTTCAGTGAAGTTTGGGAAAACATATGGTATGATAACAGGTAAAAAGATTGAACAAGTAATTGAAAGTCCAGTTACACCCAAAAGATAGTATTTCTTTAGAGTTTTATTTTTAATCTTTCTTGAATCATTGGTTAACATGTATTTATAGAAAAATGCATTTGGCATTGAGATTAATGCAATAAACTGCATTGATAATGCATAATTACCTAAAAATGAAAAGCCCAAAAGTGGAACAATGATTAGTTTATCAGTATTTTCTCGTAACGCACCAATGAATTTTAAAGAGTAATTTTGCCAAATGAAATTAAAATTATTTTTAAAAGAAGGAAAGTTTAATGATGAAGTTTTATGTAATTTTACAATAATAATAATAAATCCAATATAAGAAATTCCAAGTGCAGATATTATTCCATCTGCACCAAAGAGATAAAAGAATGATAAGCCAAGTCCGACAGTTAAGATTTTTTGTAATAAAAGATACTTTGCGTATTGAGAATAGAATTGCTTTCCAACAAGATATCCTAAGGATAGTGAATTAATTATGTAACCAAATAATAAAATTATAATATCAATTTGGTAAAAAATAATAATAAGAACTAGTGAAGAGAATGTTCCAAAGATCAGAGAAATAAAATTAAAAGTAGATTCTAAATTTTTTCCTTTAGCAGTTAAAACAACCATATTATTTTGTGTTCCAATATTAGACAGATTGAATGCTATAGCTACAATTGAAATTAAATAGAAGATTTCACCATATTTTTCAGGTTGAATTACTGATGCCATATAAAACCAGAATATGGAAGTAATGGCAGTTCCTAAGATATCAGAAGAACCTAGTATGCCTAACCCTTTTCGTCGAATAAAAATTTCTTTAAAATTTTTCCATTTAATTACCATAATGAATTATTAACTGAAAAGTAGTTTATTATATGAGCATTGTGTATGTTAGCTATCAAATTTAGATTTACATGAAGCCAAATATTTTTTTATTGACAATTGATTCGATTCGTGCAGATAGATTTTCTGGTCCAAAAAAAACTGCAGTAACACCAAACTTTGATTTCATAATGGAAAACGGTTTATTTTTTGAACAAAATATTTCATCATGTGACCAAACAGGTACTAGCTTGGCAAGTATTTTTACAGGTAAATATCCAATGAATTCAGGAGTTACACAATTTAATTTCAATTTTGAATTTTCAACATTTTTTGATCATCTAAAAAATCTAGGTTATAGTCTATACAGTTGTGTAAGTGATTTATCTATTTTTGAAAAAATAACTGAAAATTTTGATAGAAATTCTAGATTTATTTATGGTGGAACAACAACATATCCACATTTGGATAATGATATAGGAGATGAAATTGTTAATGATTTTCTTAATAAAAAGATGAATGAGCCATGGATGTTTTACTCACATTTAATGGATCTTAAAGATCCTACAGTATGGGCAAAAGAATATGATGATATCAAATTTGGTAAAACAGTTTATGATCGAAACCTTTCAGCTTTAGACAAATGGATTGGTAAGTTTTTAGAAAAAATTGATTTAACAAATACTTTATTTATAATTACAACTGATCATGGAGAGTATGTGCTACCACAATCTAATGACATAGAAAAATCAATTAGAAAAGTTTCAGGTATTGGAAAAAAATCTCAAGTTTTAGGTTCTATTGGAAAGAAGCCTTTTGCACTATCACTTAAAATCGCAAAAAAAATTAAACAGAATAAAATAGAAAATTTAGATGAATCAATAAAAAGAAATTATTATCTTTCACGTGCATCAACAGAACTTTATGATGATCTTATCAGAGTACCTTTATTGTTTATAGGACATGGAATAAAAGAACCAAAAAAAATATTAAAACAAACTAGGCATATTGATATTTTTCCAACAATTTTTGAATTAATTGAAGAAAAAGTTTCAGATTCATCAATAGATGGAAGAAGTAACGTTCCATTAATCAAAGATCAAAAAATGGATGATTTACCAGTGTATATAGAAACAGGTTCAAAAAGTCCTAGAGAAATTGGAAAAGTTGTTGGAATTAGGACATCAAATTACAAATATTTTAGATCAAGAGATAATCCAAAAGATGGTGTAAATTTGTATGATTTAAAAAATGACCCAAATGAAGAAAATAATATTCAAGATGAAATTCTAATTAAAAAGATGGAAGACATGCTGTTGGAGATTATAAATAAATCTGAATCATCAGTAAAGAATGAAATTACAGATGATGAAGCACAAAAACTTGAAGAAGAATTAAGAAAGATGGGTTATATTTAGAATATTAATTAGTTTTTAATTTCTGCCAATCATAATCATCAAATTGAACATTTTCCATTTCATCATCATTTGGTTTCCAAGAGATGTCAGCTAATGCAAGAACTCTTGCAATTTCATTAGTAGTGTTGATATGTGCAGATGCAAAATTTTTTGGTATCTTAATTAAAATAGGATTTTCAGAATTTGTTTTAATTTCCAGATATTCATCCTTTGAGTTTTTTATAACAAAGATTACTTCACCGTGTATACATATGAAATAGCTATTACGTTTTTTATGAAGATGTGGACCCTTAAGCTCACCAGGATTAACAGAACTGACATAAACCATTTTCGGATGCTCATTAATAATTTCATCATAATCTCGCCAGACTACTGTTAGTGAACCATTGGTATGCTTATCTACAACATCTTTAGTGTCATGCTTTTCTAATTTATGAATAAAATCTTCAATATTTTCCATAAATGAATAATTTCATAAGATTGAATAAAAGTTTGGATCAATTATGATTGAGACATCATTCAATACTAGATTTTATTAATAAACACATTAATGATTTTTTATGAAAGTATTAGTTACTGGAGGATTAGGTTTCATTGGAAGTAATTTTATTCTAAAGGCATTAAATGAAAATAAAGAATTAAGTGTAATTAACGTAGATGCAGAATTTCAAGGTTCGGATCATAAGAATTTAGATTCAATAAAAAACAATGAAAAATATTCTTTTGTGAAAGGAAATATTACAAACAAAAATCTAATGGAGAAATTAATTTCAAAAGTTGATGCAGTAGTTAATTTTGCAGCTGAGTCATTTGTTGATAGAAGTATACTAGACCCAAATCCATTTTTGATTTCCAATATAAGAGGAACATATACAATTCTTGAATTAATTAAAAAAGAAAAGAAGAGGTTTGTTCAGATTTCAACTGATGAGGTGTATGGAAGTTTAGAAACTGGAACAGCAGTAGAAAATTCAAGATTTAACCCGTCTAGTCCATATGCAGCTACAAAAGCAGCTGCAGAGTTGTTAGTTAATTCTTACAATACAACATTTGAGTGTGATTCTATGATTACAAGATGTACAAATAATTTTGGTCCAAGACAATATCCAGAAAAGTTAATTCCAAAAGTTATACTTTTAGCAAATCAGAATAAAAAAATTCCAGTATATGGAAATGGCAAAAATATTCGAGATTGGATTTTTGTCGAAGATCATTGCGAGGCAGTATTACAAGTTTTGTTAAATGGAAAAAATGGGGAATCATATAACATCTCTGCAAAAAATGAAATAGATAATTTGACGATTGTGAAGAAGATTTTAGAGATACTGAATAAGTCTGAGGATTTGATTGAATTTGTAGAGGATAGGCCAGGACATGATATTCGTTATAGTCTTGATTCAGAAAAAATTAGAAACGAATTGGGGTGGACCGAAAAGATAGATTTTGATACGGGAATTGAAAGAACAGTAAAATGGTATTTGACTAATCAAGAATTATTTTTAGATAATACAGATACTCAACAAACAACTCCATGGAAATGATTACTGGAACATGATCTTAGCTTTTTCCAGATCCATTATAGTATCTACTTCTAACCATTTACCATTTACAAATATGGGTTTTATGTCATAACCATTTTCAATTATTTCTTGAATCATATCAGTAATTTTAGCCATGGAAAATGAATTTGAATCATGAAAATGACCTTGATGAGATTTTGCTTGTTCAAGAATTTCCATAAAAATACAAGAACCATGAGATGATAATTTCATTATTCCAAAAAATTCACCACTTGGTTTTTTTCTAATTAGAGATTTTTTTTCAGAAATTCTTACAACTTTATTATCTTCAATTTCTGCGAGAGGAGGAAACTGATTATTTCTTTTGTCATCATGTTTTTTTTTCCAATCAAGATCTATAGCTATAGAAATATCATAAGTAGATTTTATAATTTGTTCAAGAATTTTTTCTTCAAAAAGTAAATCAGCAAAAAGAATTAATATTTCACCACAGATTTCTTTTTCTGCGTAGATAAGACTTGCCAGTAAATCATTATTTTCAAAGTTATCATTATAGATAAAATTTACATTCTTAAGAGAGAATTTTTCTTTTTTATAACCAACAATTATTGAAATGTCAGTAATTCCATTTTTTTGAAATTGTTTTAATTGACGTTCAATTATAGAAGTTCCATTGACATCTACCAAGGCTTTAGGGATATCATTTGTATAATTACCTAATCTTGTGCCTTTACCTGCTGCAAGTATTATTACTTTCATATATTAAATTGGTTTAATAGACGGTCTAGTAGTTTTTCTAGATTCAAACGATTTCAATGCATCCTCAACTTCATGCAATGAGAGAGAACATTGAGTTCCTACTAATTTCTCATATGGGTATTGTGATTTAGTTTTTTGAACCAGTTTTATAGCAAGATCAAGAGATTCAGGTTTATAATTATGCATACCAACTACGGTTAAACATTTTGTAATTATATCAGATGAGTCAAGTGTAAATTTACTATTGGGGTATATTGCACCCAATAAAATGTATGTTCCTCCAATACGAAGAAATTTTATTCCTTGTTCAATTACAGATGGGGTTCCAGTTACTTCAATAACATAATCTGCACCAAAACCATTAGTTATTTTAGAAATTTTATTTACAATATCTTTTTCATTGTTGACATCAATAACATAATCTGCACCAAATTCTTTTGCTAAAGATAATCTTTTACTATCCATATCAATAGCAATAATTTTTTCTGCACCTAATTTTTTTGTAAATGCACATGCATACAATCCAAGAGCACCACAACCTTGTACTACAACATACTTACATTTAGAAAAATTTGCTTCATCCAATCCACTAGTTATTGTTGCACCTGCACACATTAATGGAGAAACTTCTTCATCAGAAAGATCATTAGGAACTTTAAAAATAAAACTACCTTTACGAAGATGAACAAAATTTGCAAAGCCGCCAGTTAATCCCATATTTCCAGAACTTTCAACATGTCCATATTTGAATAGATTAATACATTTTTGAGGAAGCCCTTTCTTACAAAAAAAACAATTTTGACAACTAGCAGTCATTGACCAGGTAACTCTATCACCAATAGATAATTTTTTTCCATTAAAGTCAAATTTCAAATTTTTTCCTAATTTTATAATTTTACCAACCATTTCATGACCTAGTATTGAAGGAGTAGGAAATGGTCTATGACCAAGCCAAGTATGAACATCTGAACCACAAATAGTTGCCAAAGATATTTTTACAATAGCTTCATTAGAGTCAATTTCTTCCGGAATTGAAAATGTTTTTTCAGATAAGGGTTTTTTTGCGCCATTAAAAATTATTGCAGATGCTTTATTTTTTGACATAATGAAATCCAATTAATGTAGAAATTAAATCTTAATATAAAATTGTTAGAAAATTGTTCTAAATGAAATTATTTAATGATAGATTAAGATTTGATATATCATCATTCTCAATGAACATTTGAGTCCATAATTCCAGATTAAATAAGAATAATAATTGACGTAAATTTCTATCATTAATTTCAATTTCTTTATTACTTATTTTTCCAGAATCATTAGTAACAATATTTTGAAATAGATTTTTGGTGTAAACAGATGAGTTTTTCAAATATGGTCTTTTTTCTTTGAATGATTTTTCTATAGCACATTCTACGATAGATGAGAATTCTTTTCTAAAAAAATCATAAAATGGTATACCCCATGGGAATTTTTTTCTTTTTGCAATTTTTTCAGGAAGGTATTTTCTACCTAATTTTTGTAATATGTATTTTTTATTAATTCCATTAAAATTGTTAATTTTAAAATGTGAGGGGATTGTTAAAGAAAATTCTGCAAGATTATAATCTAGAAATGGTTCTCGCATTTCTACAGCATGTGCATATCCACACCTATCAATTCGCCATGTTTGTGCTCCAGGTATTTCAGTTTTGAGTTCATACAATAATGCTTGATTTAAAGAACTTGAAGTTTTATTGTCATCAATAATATTTTGAAATTGAATTTTTTGATGATTCTGCCTATTTTTAAAGTTCATCACATCATTTGAAAATATATTATTCCCAGAAGTATCATCAAAGAAACCTGATGAAATTGAATTAAGTTTTTGATCTAATGTAACATCAGTTTTGTCTTTTGAATAAATAAGATATCTATTATATCCTCCAAATAATTCATCAGAACCTTCTCCGGTGTAAGCTACAGTAACAAATTTTTTAACTTGTTCAGAAACTAGATAGTTAGATAGTATTGACGGTCTGCCAAAAGGAAATTCCATATGCCATAAAATTGTGGGTAGTGATTTGGAAAGATGATCAAAAGTTAGGGAGATTTCTTTATGTTCAGTTCCACAATGTTCAGCTACAACTTGAGCTTCAGAATATTCATCCAATTCATGACCAAAGCCTGTTGTGAATGTTTTAACAGGTTGTTCTGAAAGTTTACTTAGAATTGCAACCATTATGCTTGAATCTAATCCTCCAGACAATAATGCACCAAGCGGTGCATCACTAACTTGTCTAAGCTCAATAGAGTTTGTTAAGATTTTTTCTAATTTTTTAATGTAAAAATCTTCTTCAAAATTTGATTCCTTAATTTCTAATTCCCAATATTTTTCAATTTTTAGCGAGCTATCCAAAAATGAGTAATTCAGTTTGTGGCCAGGAAGTAATTCATAGATATTTTTTATCATGGTTTGACCATCAATTGTATAACCATAGGTTGCAAATTGATAAAGTCCATCATAGTTAATTTCACGAGTTACACCATCAAATTGTAATATTGATTTAATTTCAGAGGAGAATAATAGATTATTTTTTACAAGAGAATAAAATAATGGTTTTACACCAAGTCTATCTCGCGCAATAAATAATTTTTTCTTATTTGAGTCCCATATTGCAAAAGAGAACATTCCATTTAGTTTATGGACACAATCTTCACCATATTCTTCATAAGCATGTACTATTACCTCGGTGTCTGCATTAGTATAAAATGTATGATTTTTTTCTAATTCATTTTTAATTTCTTTAAAATTGTAAATTTCACCATTTAAAACTACCCAAATAGAATTATCTTCATTATGTAATGGTTGTTTTGCATTTTCAGAGAGATCAAGAATTTTTAATCTTTCGCAACAAAGTGATATTTCATTGTCAATAAAGAATCCCTCTTGTTCAGGTCCACGATGTTTTATTTCATTACCCATAGAACGAATTAACTGTTCATCACTCCATGTTATTCCACATATACCACACATTTTTTACACCTTAATTTCCGAATGAAGGAAAAATTTTTTTGGCAGATTCAAGTTCATTTTTTTCATCTATATCAACCCAAGGTAAATTTTTTGTTTCAATGAATTCAACCGCTTGTCCTTTTTTAATCATTTTTTCTATTGCTAAAACAAAATAAGCATTAGGATTATTTTTTCCTATGAGTTCAGAAATATTTTCGAATAATTTTTCAGTAATTTCCTTTTGAAATTTAACCATGCCAATAAAATTGCCATGTGAGTTTTCAAAGGGGATGGTTTTATTGATTTGTAATATCTTTTTATTATTAATTTCTACCCTCATAGTTTCCTCTCTTGTGTTACGTTCTACAGCTAAACAAATCATGGCATTATGTTCAACACATTTTTGTAAAATATCAGGATGAAATAATAGATCTGCGTGCAAACAAACAAAATCACTTGTTACAAAATCTTTTGCTTTAGATAATGAATGTAAATTATTTGTATTTTCAAAATCTTCGTTAAATGCATATTTTACTTTAGAGCCAATATGTTGCCTAATCATTTGATCATTAAAACCCGTTACAATCAATACATCATCAATACCTAATTTTTTTAGTCGTGTTAATTGGTATTCTATAAGAGTAATATCGTCAATTTTTAATAGACATTTTGGAATTTCAAGGTTACCCATTCGTGTTCCTTGACCAGCTGCTAAAATTACACCTTGCATTACTACTTTCGTCTAAGCACAATTAAAATCTGTTTAGCATGAATTATCATTGTAAATAAATCATTCATGAAGATAGTATGTTTTTTATAAGTTTTTTAAAAACAATAATTGGAAATAATGTTAAATTCAGAAATTCTTCGTGAAAAATTAGAAAAAAAATCTCTTGTACAAGTTGTTGGTGCATATGATGCATTATCAGCAAAACTAGTTGAAACATATGATTTTGATGCTGTTTGGGCAGGGAGTTTTGCAATTTCAGCTACTCATGCATTGCCAGATGCAAGCATTCTAACAATGACTGAATTTCTAAGTGTTACATCTAATATGGCTGAAGCCTGTAACATACCAGTTATTGCAGATTGTGATACAGGTTATGGAGGACCAAGTAATGTAAGTCACATGGTAAAAAAGTATGAAAAAGCAGGAGTTGCTGCAGTTTGTATTGAAGATAAAACTTTCCCAAAACAAAATAGTTTATTAAAAAATGGCAAACAAGAACTTTTATCAGAAAAAGATTTTGTTGCAAAAATAATTGCTGCGAGAGAAGCAAAGAGAGATTCCAGTTTTATGATCATTGCAAGAATAGAATCATTAATTGCAAGATTAGGAATGGATGATGCAATTGCCAGGGCAAATGCATATGAAAAAGCGGGAGCTGATGCAATTGTAATTCATTCTAAAGAAAAAACTCCTGATGAAATTTTTGAATTTTGTAAAATTTGGAAGGGTACAATTCCAATAGTAGTTATACCAACATCTTATGGAAATGTTACAACAGAAGAAATGATTGAACATAAGATTAAGATGGTTATATATGCAAATCAAACTTTACGTACATCACATATACATATTTCAAAACTTTTAGGAGAATTGAAGAAAAATAATAGTTTGGATAAAATAACACAAGAGATGTCAACAATGGAAGATATATTCAAACTTCAGCAGATGTATGGAATAAAAAAAGAAGAAGAAGATATACAAAATGAATTAAAAAAAATGGGTTACATAGATTGAAAGAAATAATTCAGAGAAAGATTTTTCAATTTTTTTTGAAAAATAATATAAAAAATTTTGTTGGGGTTCCCGATTCAACTTTAAAGTATTTTATTGATGAAGGAATTAAAAAGAAAAAAATCATAATAGCAAACCGAGAAGAAGAAGCAATTGGAATAGCTGCAGGAATGACTCTGGCAAAAACTTCATCTTTAGTTTTTATGCAAAATGCAGGATTTGCAAATTCATTAAGCACGATTACGTCTCTAATTGATTTGTATAAGATACCAATAATTTTCATTATAGGATGGAGAGGGTATTTGAAAGGAGATGCCCCAGAACATGAAAAAATTGGAAGAATACAACCTAAATTGCTATCCAGTATTGGATTAAAGAATAGAATAATTGATGAAAAGAATTGGCAAGAAAATTGTAAGTGGGCACTTGAATGTCTCAAAAAAGGAATTCCAATAGCACTAGTTGTAAGGAGAGAGACACTTGAATAGAAAAGAAGCAATGGAGATAATTTGTAATAAAATAAATAATGAGATCATTATTTCAGCAAATGGTTTCATTAGTAGAGATTTATTTTCAACTTTCGATAGAGATTCAAATTTTTACATGATTGGCTCTATGGGGTTAGCATCATCCATAGGGTTAGGAATTGCAATTAAAAGTCCTAGAAAAAGAATTTTTGTGTTTGATGGAGATGGGAATATTCTTATGAATTTAGGTTCACTAATAACTATTGGCTCGATACAACCCAAAAATTTTGTTCACATAATCTTTGATAACCATGTACATGAATCAACTGGAGGACAACCTACAACATCAAACAAGATCAAGATAGGAACAATAGCAGAAAAAGCGAATTATAAAGTATTTAATGTTAAAACAAAAAAACAATTAGAAAAAGTATTTGAAAAAAGTAAAAAACAAAAAAAACCGGTTTTAATTTCTATTAATATTTCTAGAACTAAGAATAACAGTGGAAGAGTTGAGTTGCCACCAGTAAAAATTAAAAATCGGTTTATGAAATCTATATCTAATCAAAAGTAATTTTATAGATTAAAAATCAATATCAATTTGATTTTTCTGGAAATAATACAATAATCTTTCTTTATAAGACGAAATTATTTCGGATGATTCATCATACAAATTTTGTAATTCTCGAGGATCAGATGCAAGATCATAAAATTCCCAAGTATTAGGCGTAGAATTATAGATTAATTTTTTGTTGTTTTTTCTAATGCAAAATACATTATGTTTTTTTGGAGATGGCCAAGGACCATATAATCCACCAGTCTCAACAAATACTTCTCTATCAACATTTTCTTCTTGATTTATCATGTTAAAGAGTGATTTACCCATAAGATCTTTGGAGACATAATTTGATGATAGCCCTGCAATTTCTGCAATAGTTGGAAAAATATCAATATTTGCGCATTGATGTGTGATATTTTTTTGTGTAAAATTTGGAATGCATAATAAACAAAAACACTTTATGGTATTGTCATAAACAAAGGTTCCATAGAATTTTTCTCCTTTTTTTTCACCAAAACTAGTTCCATGATCAGATAAAATGATAAGTATAGTGTTATCTAGTATTTTTAATTCATTTAGTGTGGACATTATTGTATTAATTACATCACTACAATCAGGAATGTTTTTTTCAAATCTTTTTTCATTTTGTTTAACATTTTCATAATATTCATCATCATTAGAATCTTTGACAACATCTTTGACTAGAGATGTATGAAATTGCGAATATTGTAAAAATAGAAAGAACTTTTTATGTTTGGATATGTCTTTTAGAATTTCTTGATATCTTTTTTTGTAATCAACACTATGTTCATCAAATGTTTCATATTTATCAAATCCTTTCTTTGTCATCAAGGTTTCAAGTTGACAATCACACTGAGTAAAATAGTTAGCTTGTTTTAATAATTCTGGTAATGTGGTTATTTCATCTTTTTTAAATTTAAACATATGATGATATGCATCAACACCATGCTGGGAAGGATACAATCCAGAAATAATTGAATGGTGAGAAGCTAATGTGTATGGAGAAACTGTAATCATATTTGAAAAATAGATGTTATCATTTTTCATAGCATGTAATGCATCACACGAGTCTACTTTGTCTTCTCGTAATCCATCCAGATTGATTAGAATTATGTTGTAATTTTCAAATGATTGCAATGTATAAATTATTTTTTAAAGTTAAATTTAACGATTTCAATTAAATTATCAGAAACAATGATTGTTTTAATCTAATTTGAGAAATTTATTCCATTTGATATGTAATTTTCAAATGATGTAAATTCAAAAGTTTCAAGAATTTTATTCATTTTTTCATAAGTTTTATTGAGATTATGATAAGTAACAAAATTTTCTTTTAGAGGTAATTCTATTTTAGGCATATATTCAGGAGTGAGTTCCCACGAATGAATGTAAAGACTTGCCGGAATTGTATTTTCTTCATATTTCTTAATTGCATTTTTAATAATTTTTAATGGTAAAGTACGAAGAAAAAAACCTCCAGCTGCCGGAATAGTTTTACCTAGAAATTTTGTTACTAGTAAAGGAAATTCAATTAGTCTACCATCGATAGGATTATCTTCCTCAATACAATTACTAGTTATTCTATAGGGTTGTTTACATGCATTCGGATGTCCATATAATTCGGTTTTTGCAGGAACAATACTACTATCATAAACATAATCATATTTCAATAAAGAATCAATTATCCAAGAACTTTTTTGATTTAATGAAAAAGTTGGTGCACGAAATCCTTTTGATTTATTTTTTGTTAATTTTGAGAATTTTTCAAGTTCATTATGGAAGTTTTCTTCATAATTGTTTGAATCTAAATTAGTATGATACATGGTATGGAAACCAATTTCATGTCCATTTTCAATAATTTTATCAAATATTTCGGGATTAGATTCAAGTAACTCACCAACCACAAAAAAAGTTGCAATTGTATCATTTTTTCTTAGCAAATCAATAATTTTATCAAGACCCTGAAACATTTTTGGAATGTAATTTTTATCTTTTAAATAATTTTGAAGGAGATATGGATGATACCAGTCTTCAAAATCAATACCTAAACAATTCATAACCAATTTACACCTTTCATAGACTAATGATCAATTTTTTTTATCACACGTGCTGGATTTCCAGCTACCACTGAAAAATCTGGTACATCACGACTAACAACACTTCCAACAGAGATCATTGAATTTTTGCCAATAGTTACTCCAGCAGTAATTATTGAACCAGGATTAATTACTGCACCTTCTTTTATTAAAACAGGTTTAACAACTCGTGGATATCCATTTTGTTTTAAAAATAAGTTAGCAGTGGGATTTGAGTGAGCAAAAATCATTGAATATGAACCCAATGAAACATTATTTTCAATTGTAATTAATTGAGGATACATTAAATCAATTAAAACATATGGATTGATATGACAATTTTTGCCAATTTTAACACCTCTTGCTTTTTGCATTCGTATTGCCCAACCAGGATAGATTGAGGAATATGCACTTTTATGTAATAACCATGTTTTTAGAAATTTAAATCGTAGTAATGCTTTTCCTGCAGTACCATGTAAATTATAGTATTCCAATAATTCTTTTTCATTTAGAGTGATTGGTTTATTGTCATCCATTTTAATCAATTATAAATTGAAACGTTCAATTTTTCCAAATACATTTTGTGGAAAATCGTTTACAAATTCTATTTCACGAGGTACCATATATCGTTCAAGATTTTTTATACAATGAGAAATTATTTCAGATTTTTTGATTTTACCATCATTAGTTTTTTTTACAAATAATTTTATAACATGACCAAACATTTCATTTTTCACTCCAATTGCTACAGCTTCTTCGACTCCAGATAAAACTTTCACTACTTTTTCAATATCTTCTGGAATGATTTTTTCTCCTGCAATGTTAATCAAATAGTCAGTTCTTCCATCCAAATATAGATATCCATCACCATCTTTATGTCCTAGGTCACCAGTATGTAACCAAGAATTTTTAATTAGTTCATCAGCTTTTGGGCTATTCCAATAGTGTGATATAACATTTGGTCCTTTGATTAAAATTTCTCCAACATCCAACGGATTTTTTGTGTCATTATTTATTTTAATTTCAACATCCTTAGGTGGTAAACCAACAGAATTTTCTTTGCCAGACATGTCAAAAATCATAAATGTGCTTCTTGATGCTTCAGTCAGTCCATAATATGTAGCTAATTTACGATCATGTAAGATTTTTTTATATTCAAGAACAGTTTCAGTAGGTATTGTAGTACTATTTGTGATTATTAATCTGATGTTATTAAATTCATTTTCAATATTTTTATTTTTTTGTTGAATGATTTTATTTAATGTTGTAGGAACTGCAGCAAGTGTTGTTGCATTATATTTTTTGATTGAATTAATTAACAGATCAAGATTTGATGCATTATTCAGTAATACAAAAGTTGATCCTATAAAGAGTGATACATGTAAACAACCTAATCCAAAAGAGTGGGAGAGAGGTAAAGGAACTAGATTGATATCAGATTCTTTGTAAGTTAGTTTTTTAATGATATTATTAGTTGTGAAGATGGAATTAGAATGAGTTATTCCAACACCTTTTGGCGAGGATGTCGTACCAGAAGTATATATCAAATATGCAATATCATTTGATTGTAAAACATGATCTTGATTAATAATTTTATTAGAAGATAATTCTGAAATGTTAACTTTGTCACAGTTTAAATGATTAATAATTTTTGAAGTTTCATCAGAATGTATTACTAGGCTCGCTTTTGAATTTTGTATTTGATCAGATATTTTTCCAGTTGGAAGATTAAATGGAATTAAATGAGGAATCAATCCCGTTTTCATGACAGCCAGATATGATATTATAAAATCAGATGAATTTTCCATAAAAATTCCAACAACTGATTTTTTTTCTAAATGATTTAATGCCATTGATTTTGACACAATAATATCGTGTAATTCTTGATAAGTGAAATTTAGATCGTTATAGATTAATGCAGTTTTCTTAGGATATGACTTGACAGCCTTTTCAAAATAGTCAATTATTGAATTCATTCATGCCTCTTTACAACATTTAGTAGATCTTCAGCAGATTGAATAGAAATTGATTCGTTGTCAGATATCGCAATATTGAATTTTGATTCAACTAATGTTAATAGGTTAAGTTGAGAAAATGAATCCCAATCATCATAATCACGTTGGGATTTTTTCCAATCAAAATTAGATTCATTCAATTCCGGAAAGATTTCAAAGAAAATTTTTTTAATTTCAGTATCAATTTCAGACAATATTATTATGAATTTAAAATACTAAATTAGTTTTATGACTAATTGAAATTAATAGATAGTTTAATCTATAATTCAATTCTGAAAAAAATATGATTGAAAAATTTAGTATTGGTATAGATATAACAGATGTTAATAGATTTGAAGAAAAAGAGTATGAAACAAATACGGAATTTTATAAGAAAATTTTTACAGAATCAGAAATAGATTATTGTTTGAAATATAAAAATCCGGCAGAACATTTTGCAGGAAAATTTGCTATAAAAGAATCTGTAAAAAAATCTATAAAAAAGAATGTTCGAATGATTGATATCGTTACTTCTCATGTGAATGATAAACCAAATGTAGAAATTAATGGAGAAAATGATTATGAGTTTATTGTATCAGTTACTCATGAAAATCGATTTGCGGTAGCAGTAGTTATTAGCGAATTAGTTTGAATATAAATTTCTTTTAGCTTGATTTGTTAGAATTGAAAGAAGTCTATTAATAATTTTTGTCGATAGTGAACTAGATATTTCTGATGGAATGAATATTGTATTTGAAAAGTTTTTGATTAATGATAAATCAGATATACTCTTTTGCTTTTCTAATTCAAAATATTTTTTATTAATGATTTTTCGATTTTTAAATAGATCAAGATCAGCTTGGATCTTTGCTTTCAACATACCTTTGCTTAGATATATAAAAAATACTAAAACATCAACAAGAAATAATTGCATAGATATTTTTTTTCTAGTTGAATTTGAATAATGAATTTTTATGCAATATTTTCTATTTCGCTCTAACCAAAAAAATTTTTTTGAACTCCATTTCAACGTATAACTTGAAACATGCCTAATTTTTACTGAAGGAACAAAATAAGATTTAATATTTAAGCTAGATGCTCTCCAACCTAACTCAAGATCATCATGATATAGAAATAGAAATGGATCAAACATACCAATTTTTTCTATAATTGATTTTGATGTGAATAGACATGTTCCCGATGCATAGTTAATTTCTTCAATTCTATTTTTTTCTCCGGTATCCATTTTTCCTTTATCTCTAGATGAACCGAATCCAAATAATTGAATCATATTTCCAGTACTACGTAGAATCTTATCGTTATCAATTGCAACATTTTTACCTTGAAACAGACCAGGACCAACTTGATTATACGCTTTCAAAAATTCATTCAACCAATTTGGTTCAACAATTGTATCTGGATTTAATATAACAAAATATTCACCATCTGCATGTCTCATACCAATGTTATTTCCCTCACAATAACCCAGATTTTTTTTATTTTCTATCAAAATTATTGAAGGGAATTTTTCTTTACATAATTTATGACTATTGTCAGATGAGACATTATCTACTATTATTACTTGTAGATTTTCATAATGTGATAATAAAACTGATTCAACACAATCAAGTAATAGATTACCTGAATTATAATTTAGAATTATAATACTAATTTTTGGAGGTATTTTTTGATTCATATTTTAAAAACTGTTCAGTGGTTTATGGGAGTTGCTGATCAATAATTTTAGATTCTATCATTTTAAAATTTATTTCAAATATTTTGACATGGTTTGTAAATCCATAATCTTTGGAGTCCCATATTTTTATTAAATAAGGATAATTTTTTTCATTATAGAATACGTCCTTTATGAATGAAGGTCTATGTTCAATTGGATCTGCAATAATATGGGTTATTGTTTCATTATGTTCAAAAATAAATGAAGTTAAAGAATTAAATTTTTCCGAATCATCGATTCCAGATTCATTGAGTAGTGAAATTGTGTTAATCTTATGAGGAAGATAATATTTAGTTGAATAGGGATATCCATCTGGATTGGAACGATCTATATTTTTATGAAATGATTTGAATTTTGCCCAATTTTGTTCTATATCCAAACCGTGTATATAGTAACTTTCAGGATAGTAATCATTAACGGTGAGATTATTATCAACAATTTTTTTGGCTATTAATGCATACTCTCTGTCATAATTTACATCAATTTTATAATTGATAAATAAGAAACTTGAAAGTAGAATTATTCCTATCATCAATGGAAAGATATAATTTTTAAAATTAAATTTTTCCAGAAAAAATTTAATTGATAAAGTTGAAAATATAGAGAAAATTGGAAACAGTAGATAAAGATACTTTGTTTCTTGTAATGGATAAGAATAGGCATAAAATGCTGGCAAGGAACAAATTATTGAAACTAAAATTATTGTTGTTTTTTTGAAATTTGGCTTTTTAAAAAATAAAATGAATCCAATTGGTACAGTGATTATAAACATAGGAATTAAAATCCATCCTAAATAAATTGGAAAATTATAAAGACCTGTTAAAACAGATACTTCGGAAGAAGTATCTAGTGAATCATCAGAAGAAGTATCATTTTGAGTTTCAAGATAGAGATCAGTTGTATTAATTATTCGTCCAAAAATAGATTTGCCAGGAGTGATTTCTTCAGTATGGATAACCATGGGGATCAGAATGATAAAGAATAATGATAATGCAAGTAAATATTTTGGAATTCGATAGTTCTGATTTCTAATTTTAATGATTAACATTATTGCCATTGAAAAAAATAGAAAAATACCTTCAGGTCTTATGATAGTTGTTATTCCAGAGACAAGAAATGATAGATAAAACAATCTTTTGGAAGAACTTAAAAAAAATAAAAGAGATAAAACAAAGAATAGTAAAAATAGTGGATATGTAGTCCCGTATAATGAATTTTCAATTAATCTCGGTGCAAAAGCAAAAAAGCTAACTGCAATAATGCTATATTTTTTTTCAACGAATCGATTACATAAAAAATATAATGGAAATATGGTTATGCTGGAAAGTACTATGCTGGAAATTTTTTGTATTTGCATATAGGACATAGTATCTGAATAATCAAAGAGGGTAAACAGCATAGACAGAAAAATTGGCCAGGCTGGTTTTGTAACAGTGTAATTACTAGGTAAACTTTCAAGTACATTAATGTCTACAGCGTATGAAAAGAATTGTAATGAATCAAGAAAAACAGGTACATTAGGATCGTATATATACAATCTTAAAGATAATGTCAAAATAAAAATGCCAGTGACGAATAGAAATAAGATTTTATTAGAAAAAAATGATTTGGTGTAAGAAGAATTAGTTTGATTCAAGAACTCTCTTTCATACGCAATTTACAAACTATAACAATATTGCTCATATTTACTAATTAAATTACAGACCAGATACAAGTTTAGGTGAAATTTTGCTCTAACTTTTAAATTATGATTTGAAGAGAAATTGATATGAAAAATTTCAAAATTGATGATTTTATTAGACAATTAAAAATAGATATTCCATCTAAAGAAAAATTTTTTCAGTTAAGTGAGAAAACACCAGTAATTTCTGAATTAGATGAGATTCATGAGTATGACAGTAAACTCACTAGTTCAGAAGTAGAAGAAAAATTTGCTGACCTTCATAGTATTAATTTTGAAAGAGGAATGTTACTTTACGGATTAATTGCCAAAATAAAACCAAAATCAATTGTAGAGATTGGAACAGCAGGCGGGTATTCAACATTATCAATGGCATGGGCATTAGCAGATTACAATATAGATGGGAAAATTTACACTATAGATCCTAACCCTCTAGGAAAATATGATGAAAAAAATTCTATAAAAAATTATTGGGAAAATTTTGCTCCACGAGAATGGACTGAAAAAATTGAGGTTATAACAGGATACTCGGGTGAGGTTTTGAGTAAGAAAAAAATTCCATTAATCGATTTTGGATATATTGATGGTTCACATGTTTACGAAGCAGTAAAACATGATTTTTTTGCAATATTGAAGAACTCATCAGTTGATTTTAGTATTTTATTTGATGATTATTTACCAAATGGGAATGATGGTGTTGCTAAAGTAATCAATGAAGAAATTATAAATAAATTTGAACCAACAATGATAGAAACTAATTCAAAAAAACAACGTATGGAATTACAAAGTGGGGATGCAGTAGAACATTGCATGTGTTTAATTGATAATAATTCTTTAAAGAAATCATTGTGGGAGACTTATTCAGAGAATGAAATTTCAGTAGAATTAGAAAAATATCAAGCATTAGAAAAAAGAATCAGAGTAAGAAAAAAAATTAATAGCAAAATTCCGTTACTTGAAAAGATAAAATTTCAATTTTGGAAAAAGGTTTAATTTTTTATATTGACTAATGGTTTAATTTTTTCATATATGCTTTCAGCAATGATTTGATGCCCTACATCATTAATATGAACTTGATCAATATACAAATTCTCATTTGAATTCTCAAGTACATTTGAAAAATTCAGTACAAGTGAACAATTATCCATATTTTTACTATATTCAATCATTTTTTGAAATGTTTTTTCACCAAATTCATTCTTTAGAACTATTGATTTTTCATAATCACTTAGAGGCTTATTTCCATAGTATAATGCAGGCTGAATAATTATTACTGATTCAAAATTATTTTTTTCAGAAAACTCACAGAAGTCATGCATTCGATCATTCCAGATTGATGCAATTTTATTTGATAATACGTCATCATTTTGATTTTTTGCAATATCTAAACCTGGTGAAAACACAGGTTCATAGTGAATTAACGGTAAAATAAAATTTCTATATACTACTACTGGAGAACGAAGAAATTTTTGAAAGTTTTTTAGTTTTAACTCATCATCAGATTCCTTAATTTCAGGTTCAGATGTTCTTTGATAGCCAATATCATTTACTCCATCATAAATTATTATCATATCAGGATCAAGATTGATTAAGTTATTCTTAATATGAAATAATTCTTCAAAAGAAGTTATACTTGAGATTCCTGCATTAACAACTTCAACATTATCAGAATTATTATTGAATTTTTCATGTAATTTGTAAGGGATTGTTTCTTTATCGCTAGTTAATCCAGAACCAAAAATTGTACTTCCCCCAATCATAAAAATTCTATAATGTTCATCTCCAACATCGGTAAGTAATTCGGGTCCACGAAAACCGTTATTGTTTATGTTAATAGTATTGAAATGTTGATTCGGAACTATAGTATCAACAGGATGGTATGAATAGATTACATTTTGTTGATCATAACAAATTTGACGTTTCATAAAATAATCAATATTGTTCAGAGTTTCCGAATTTTCAAGATTACAATCCTGTATGAAAAATTCATAAAATCTGGCTGAACTTTCAACAACAGCAAATAAAATTATTATTGAGATAATCAGAAATAATGATTGTTTTTTATAAGAAATATTAACTGACATATTTTTTCATCGAGATATTAGATTATTACCTAACACAATATAGTCCATATCTGTCTTTAATATCATATTGTATGCTTCTTTAGGAGTATTAACAATAGGTTCACCCATTACATTCATTGAAGTATTGATTACTACAGGAATTTTTGTGATATTATAAAATTCCTTGATTAAATCATAGAATAATGGATTAGATTCTTTAGAAACTGTTTGTAATCTTCCAGTTTCATCTACATGTGTCACTGCAGGTATTTTTTCAGGAAGTTTTACTGGTGACACAAAGAGCATGTATGGACTAGGTATTTCTAATTCAAAATATTGCGAGGAAAATTCTTCCATAATAGCTGGTGCAAATGGTCTAAAAGACTCACGATGTTTGATTTTCTCATTTAGTATATCCTTCATTTTAGGATTTTGTGGGTTTGCAAGAATACTTCTATTTCCTAGTGCTCTAGGTCCCCACTCCATTTTACCTTGATACCATCCAACAATCTTATCTTCAGAGATTAATTTTGCAGTTTTTTTCAATAATGATTCTCTGTCTAGTGATTCATATGAAATATTTTCTGAATTCAGAAACTCAACAATTTCACTATTCTGATATTGAGGTCCAGAGTAGATATTTTCACGAATCATTTTTGCAGTCTCATTTTCTACAATTCTAGGATTTTTATGAAAAATGTAATACAAATATTGCGCACATCCTACAGCACTTCCTGCATCACCAGGAGAAGGAGGAATGTGGATTTTTTCAAAAGGCGATTCTTTCAATAATCGATAATTTGCTACTCCATTTAATGCAACTCCACCACCTAAACATAGATTTTTCATTTTTGTTTGATCATAAAGATAATTTGCCATTTTTAATAAAATATCTTCAAGAACTTTTTGTGCACTTGCACCAATATCAAAATGAATTTGAGATGTTTTTTCATTATTTTTTCTTGGTGTAATACCAAAAAGTTTTGAAAAATTTTCATTTGTCATCACTTTATCATAAGTAAATGCAAAATATTTCATGTTTAGGTTAATGCTTCCATCTTCCTTTACATCAATTAAATTATCTAAGATAAGTTCATAGTATTTGGGTTTTCCATATGATGAAAGCCCCATCAATTTGTATTCACCTTCATTCACTTTGAAACCTAAAAAATATGTAAAAGCTGAATAAAACAAGCCCAAAGAATGTGGCCAACGAATGTCATTTGTAAGTTTAATAAAATTATCTTCTGCAAAACCAATTGAAGTAGTAGTCCACTCACCAACACCATCTACCGTAAGTATAGCAGATTTCTCAAAGGGAGAAGTATAAAATGAATGAGCAGCATGTGAAAGATGATGTTCAGGGAAAATTATTTCTCCATTGAATCCTTTCAAATTTTTATTAATTTCATCTTTTATCCATAATCTTTTATGAATCCATTTAGGAATTATATCAATAAAACTTCTTAATCCTCTTGGTGCAACTGCAATATAATTATCTAATAGTCTATCAAATTTTAAAACTGGTTTATCGTAAAAAGCAACTGAAGTCAGTTCTGATGGAGATATTCCGGATTCTTTGAGGCACCATTTGATTGCCTCTTTAGGAAAATCATCATCAAATTTTTTTCTAGAAAAACGTTCTTCTTCTACCGCAGCAATTACATGACCATCTTTTAAAAGTGCTGCTGCTGAATCATGATAATAACAAGAAATTCCTAGATTGTACATACTAATATTGTTTTTTGAGTCTATCTGGTTTTAATTGTTCTATTTCAAGCCAATAAGTTTTATCAGATTTTTGTAATCTTAAGAGATCAATTCTTAATATTTTGAAAATTATTCCATAAATGGAAATTAGAAAAATAAACAATATACTAAGGAATACTTTCGTGTTGAATATAGCAAAAATATCTAATACTCTTGATAGTTTTTTTGCAAAAATTTGAGTTGTGGTAGCGAGAATTCCTATAAAAATTAAAATTGATTCTATAGAAAATACACCAATGGAAGTTGTAATTATAAAAAACCAAAAAGTGAAACCAGCTGTAACAGCTAATGCTTTAAACCTAGGTGAAGAAACTTCCATTTTATATCGGATAAATGAATGCTACAAGACCTGTTTGTGCAAGTGCAGTCACACCAATTAACACTATTAAAACAATAACTATAGGAAACATGTGAAATTTCCTTCTATTAATATACAATTTAAAAATTTCCTTAATAGTACAGAATCTTCCCATATTACTAAAATTATTTGAAACTATTTTTGTTTTTGCTTTGTTATAGGGAATATTCAATTTAACATTTCTTAGTTTTAAGGCTACAATTTGCATTAACACATCTTCCTGTTTCTAAATCAAAAACATAATGATGTAAACTACATTCAATTTTTTTATCTTTTATTTTAGCAGTTTCAAGACTTGCTCCAGCATGAGGACAGAATTTATCAATTTCATATTTTTGATCGTCTGATGTAGTTACAAATATTGTTTCATTAGATTTAGGTTTTTCAAATTGTTGAACAGCATAAGTAGCAGATTCATCGTTAAATTTTAGTAAGCCCAGCAAATGATCATTATAGATATCTGGATTCCGCCAGGATTCAAATCTTAAACTCAAAAAAAAGTCTTCCCATGGTAAATTTTCATATAGAATTCGTTTTAACCATTTACTGTCAAATACATATTTGTAATCAAAATTATCTCCATCTTTATAATTTTTAAAATGAGAGTTTTGACTAAAGTTAACTAACCATTTTCCTCCATCAGTTCCTTGAATATCAAATAATATAGACATGTTAATTCTTTCATTAAAATAAGAATTAATTTTGAACATTTTTTCAAAATGTTCTTTTAATTTATCTCCAAGGTTAGAAACCGGTATCTTTTCTATTCGTTCTTTTATGGTTTCAATGTTTGATTCCATTTTTTTTGAATATTTGGAAAGATATTCAGAAGTATCTTCCCATGAAAAGTTTTTTCTGATTTTATCATCTAATAAAATTTCATTTTGACTTAGATCAATTATATCACCTGGCATCGGATCATGTATTTTATTCGTGAAACCATTTTTCAAAAGCCATTTTTTTGAGAAATTAGGATTAGGGAATGTTGCATCAGAGTTAGCATCAAAAATTTCTTGGTCTAGGAAAGCAGGAGGCCCAGCATTAATTGCTAAATAATTAGGTTGAAATAAGTTTGAAGTTGTTAAAACATAATTTAATTTGGATTCACGTTTTTCTTCTGACATTTTGATTTTTGTTTTTTCATCATACTGACTATATGTTATAGGAAACCAGCTTGCACCAGAACATTGTATAAGGAGTAAATCTGGATTTTTACCAATGAATTTCTTCATTGATTGTACTTGGGCTAGACTAACTCGACTGTCTACAGTGTTAACAACGCTTTGGTCTTCAGACTTGAAGACCCAAATAGAATCTTGATTCATTGGTGATTCCTCGGTCCAAATTTGACATTCAACGTCACCTATCTTATGAGTTTGCTCTAAGGATAGAACTGTTGGTTCTTTATTGATCAAAGATTTTATCTTTTTTTGGAAATTTGGAGAGGGGTAATTTGGAATGAATATTGGAACATTATCAGGAAGATTTGAAAGAAATTCAGGATCAAGATGATCCATGTGTTCATGAGAAACAATTGCCGCAGTAATATCAGACCAATCATGTTTCATATAATCATGGTTTTCAGGAAATTGATACCATGCACCATCAAAAGCACCGTTTTTTGTGAACCAACCATCCATTACAATTTTTGAGTTATTAGTTTTTATACAAATTCCAGCATGACCCAAAAATTCAATTTTCATATATTTGAATTTTTAATCCTGATAATTAAATAATTTGAACACTCATTCAAAATATTCGCTGATAGAGTCCTTAATTAGATTCAAGTCCTGCTTTGTCATTGTAGGATACAACGGTAATGATAAAATTCTTTTTGATACATCTTCAGTATTTTTAAGTGAAGAGTGTTTTTGCATTTTTTTATAATATGTAGTTTCATGAACTGGATAAAAAAATACTTTTGACATTATACCTTTTGATTCTAAAAATTTTTGTAACTTATTTCTTTGAGTAGAATTAGGAACTAAAATTGAATAGAGTTGGTATACATGCTTGGAGTTTTTTGGTTCTGGTGGAATAACTATTTCGGGGATTTTTTTAAAATATGAACTAAGGGAATTTGCATTTTTTCTTCTTAAAGAGATAATTTTTTCAATTTTTTCCAATTGAGAAATACCAATTGCCGCAGTAATACTGGACATTCTCCAATTATAACCAATTTGTGTATATTCAGGCTTGTTTGTACTTAAAAAATAATTTCCAATTTTTCTTCCATGAGAACGAATTAATTTTAGTTTTTTTGCTAATGTTGATGAATTTGTAGTGATTGCACCACCCTCTCCTGTTGTTAAAACTTTATTTCCTGCAAAACTAAATATCGATGCATCTCCAAATGTACCAACTTTTTTACCATTGACTTTTGCTCCAATAGATTCAGCTGAATCTTCAATGAGAATTTTTTTATGTTTTTTAGCAATAGTTCTAATTTTTTCAATTTGACATGGTAACCCAGAATAATGTATCGGCATTATAATTTTTGAATTCTTTGAGATAATTTTTTCAAGTTTTTTTGGATCCATTCCATATGTATCTGTTTCAATATCAACGAATTTTGGTTTTGCATCAACCATTAGTGCAGAATTTACGGTAGATATGAAAGTGAAAGAGGGTACAAGAATCTCATCATTTTTTTTAATATTTTGTGATAACATTATTGCATGTAAAGCTGAGGTTCCTGAATTCATGGTGATGCAATGTTCAACTCCCAAATATTTGGCTAATTTATTTTCAAATTCATTTATTTCAGGGCCTTCAGCCCAATGCATTCCACGTTTGATAACTTTCGAAATGTTGTTGATGTCTTCCTTTTCAACCAGTATTTTGAATAGCGGAACTTTCCATCGGATCATTTTTAATATTAATATAATAAGTCAATTATTATATGAAACTACAAAATTCTTTGAAAAATGAATTTTCAGGTAAAAGAATACTCATCACAGGGGGCACGGGAAGTATTGGAATAGGATTAATTAAGCAGATTTTACCATTCAAACCAAAAATTATTAAAGTTTTTACAAATGATGAAAATTCAATTTTTGAAACAACAAGAAAATTTTGGAAAAATCCAGTAATTACTTATGAAATGGGGGATATACGAGATAGGGATAGATTAGAAGTAGTAATTCGTGGGATAGATGTTGTTTTTCATGCAGCTGCAATGAAACATGTGGATATATGTGAAGAAAATCCATTTGACGCAGTCAAAACTAATGTGGTAGGAACAAGCAATATGATTGAAGCGTCAATAAAAGAGAACGTCTCAAAATTCATTTTAATTAGCACGGATAAAGCAACTTTGCCTAGTACGACATTAGGAGCAAGTAAATTACTAGCTGAAAGATTGACAATTAATGCACAAACATACAAAAGTTCAGGAAAAACAATTTTTGCTTTAGTGAGATTTGGAAATGTAATAGGCTCTAGAGGTTCAGTTTATCAAATATTTTTAGATCAGATTAGAAAAAATCAAGCAGTGACCGTTACAGATCCTAGAATGACACGTTTTATAATGTCAATTCAAGATGCGGCTGGTTTAATACTAAAAGCTGTTAAAATTGCAAAAGGCGGAGAGATTTTTATCTTAAAAATGCCTTCTGTGAAGATAAAAGATTTGGCAATGAATATGATCGAGGTTTGTGAAAATTCTAAAAAAAATTCTAATGTGAAGATAAAAGTTTCTAAATTAAGAGATCATGAAAGATTTCATGAATACCTTGTAACACCAGAAGAAATTCCATATTGCCATGATTTAGGAGACATGTACAAAATCTCTAATCAAAAAAGTATCAAAAAACCATCTTCAAAAGAATTTAGTTCCGAAACTGCAAAAGAAATATCACAGAAAAAACTTAGAGTAGTCATTAAAGAGCTTCTTGACGACTATTTGCCATTTTAGTAGAAAATTATTATCAGTATAGGATTTTTTTAAATAATTTAACAAGAGAATTAACTGCTACATCATTACTAAAATTTTTGATAACATGTTCACGACCAGAATTTGCAATTTTTTCCCACTCAGGATTATCAGATGATTCTAGAAATTCTTCAAATTTTTCCTGATAATTTTTTTCATTTATAAAAATTGCATTTTCACCGTCTTTAAAATTTAGATAATTTGCATGGTTTTTATCAGTTACTTCCATAAAGGATAAACATCCAGCAGCGGGAATTTCAAGATATTTTATTGTGTAATTTGCAGTGGTTGCAGCTATTGATGATTGATATTTCTGTAATAGAAGTGGGTAATTATCTCCTACGAATTCATGATCTAATGTATTTGTATAATCAACAAAGGGTAAGTTATTACACATTGTTCTTAATTTATAATGATTTAATGCATTATCTGAATTTTTAAATTGATTAAAAATTTTTGAGAAAAATTTTGTATTTCCAACTGCACCTGAATTTAAAATTCTTTTTTTAATTCGTTGCGAAAATGGAAGAAGATTTTGATATAATGAGGTTTCAAGTCCAAATAATATTGTCGTGTAATCAAATTTCTTTGGATAGTATCTATAGAAATTATCTCTATGTTGGTAACCAAAATAAGCAGTAATTCCATATTTTTCATGAGATTCTTCTATATCAAAATTTTTTGAATTGTGAAGATCACCAACTTTAGCTATAACAGGAATTTCTATTTTTTTGATATTTTTTAATTCATTTGGATTACAAGGTGTAAAACTATTTTCATACAATAGAATAATATCAAATTTTTTTTCTAATTTCATAATATCAAATGTTTGTTCTGATTGAAAATATGATACTTCAATTTCAGAATTCTTTTTAAGGGAATTCATAAAAAAATGGAACGAAGTAGTAAAGAAATAATTTTTCGTTAAACCATCACATGGCATGTAAATGAATGCAACTTTTATTTTTGGAGAATTGTTCAAGTTTAAAAAAAAATTATTTGTCTAATCCTCTAAGTCTTTCGATTGTCGATTGTCCAATATTTCCACGTTTATAATCTGCATCTTTTGTTTTATAATGTTCTTTTAGATCATTTTGTAATTTTGTCATAGCTTGTAAATCATCTTTTGTAATTTTTTCATTATTGCTAATTTTAACTATTAGTTCACTCATTTTAAGATGTAATGGTATCATTAATTCAGTGTTCATTAACATGCGTCTCCAGTAGGGATTAACTTCCATTTGTATATCAGCTTCAGATCTTAATGCAGATGAACGTTTGAAATGAACATATCCAATTATAACAAGAAATGGAACTCCGATAGCAACAACAATTATTACATAATGAATAAAAGTTGGGAATATTTCATTCAGAACTGGATATTTTTCAATTGCAAGAAAATATGTAACAGTCAATGTATTAATGGCTGCAAAAATGAAGGCAAAGTAGGTAGACCAACCATTTCTAAAATAAAACCAGGCTCTAAAAGCAAGATTTCTTTGCATATTAAAAAGAACTTTACTACCTATATCAATTTCACTAGTAATTAGTTATGGTAAAATAGTGAAATGTTGTTAAAATTACCAAATTTCAAAGATTGCATTAGTGAAGTTTAATACTTCTGATTTTTCAAAATTTTTGATTTGAAATTATTAATTGCCTATGGTAGTCGAGGCAAGTTTTTTCATTTGAAAGAATTTTCAAAAGAATTGGAAAAACAGAATGTAGAAGTAAGACTAGTTCACGATATAGAATTCAGTAGGGGTTTTCCAAGTAAAAATATCTTGGATTGGGCAGGAGGAGATAAAAAATTCAAAGAACTAATCGAATCATTTCAACCAGATGCAATATTTACAGATAGACAAACACATTTTGGATTACATGCAATAAAAGCTGGCATACCAACATTCATTCTACTAAGAGGTCATTATTGGCAGGAATATTTTTGGGGAATGAAAACATTAGGAGGAAATATTAAAACTCGAATTGCATTGTGGTTTAGAAATAGAATTTCTGAACAAGTTTTTCGTGAGGCAACAGTGGTATTACCAATTTGTAAATATTTAGAAGAGGTAGTTAAAGAACACCATCCAAATCAGAAAACAGGTGTATTTTTAGAAGGAATAAATTCTGATGTTTGGTATCACACAAAAA
>CEUL01147221.1_pt1 | contig 51008 bp, 44 predicted proteins | sample 427021 | NCBI WGS metagenome assembly CEUL01 (sample SAMEA2622800, study PRJEB7988) | marine metagenome | isolation source: saline water (ENVO:00002010), including | reverse complement strand
TAATAATGATATAATAAAAATCAGATAATATTTTTTTAAATATAATCTATTAATAATAAGTATGAATAATATTATTGCCGATATGAAATATATAAAAATAGCTAGGTCAATTATAGAAACACAAATGTAACTTAACCAAATAGCAGTCAAAATTAAGCCTGTTCCAAGTATATATCTAAGATATATCATCCATTTACCAGGTTTTGGAAGAAATTTTACTAAAGAGGGAAATAAGATAAATAATAAATATGGTAATGACATTCCTATTCCTAGAAATAGGAAAATTAGTAACGTAATATATAAATTTGAGGACAATGCAAAACTTACAGCTGTACCTAAAAAAGGAGCAGAACATGGAGTAGCTAATAGTGTAGCTAAAGCTCCTTCAAAAAAAGCAACTCCATTATTTTGATTTCCTAAATATTTATTAATATTATTATTTAATTTACTAGGAAGATTAATTTGTATTTTATCAAATAAACTTAATGAAAATATAACTAATATTAATATCAAAAATAATAAAAATATTGGCTGTTGAAATTGTATTCCCCACCCTACCTGTCCAGTAATATGTTTTATGAATATAGTTATAAAAGCCAAAAAGATGAAGGAAAAAATAATTCCTAGAGCTGTCAATAGAAAACTATACCTAATATTAGACGTCTTATTATTATCTACAGTGAGTATTCTATTTATTTTCAATAATAAAACTGGGAGTACACATGGCATAAAGTTTAGAATCAATCCACCAATAAATGCAAAGAATAAAAATATATAGATGTTATTTGATTTAGTACTTTCAATTCTTATATTTTTACTGGATATAGCTAAATTACCTTTAACAAATATAACATCCAAATTATTTATATCTTTTATATCCTTTTCTAATAATAATTTAGTACTAATTTTTCTATTTAGATTTTCATGTATTGTGATTTTATTTATTTTTATATATTCATCTTTATTTTCTAGAAATATTTCAATTATACCTTCTGGAAAATCTAATGCACTTTCTAAAGATAATAATAGTGATTTTGTTGAATCCTTAGCAATAGAAATATTTTTAATACCTAATTTTTTATAATTTAATGGTACTTTTGATAATGCTTTTTCTATTTTATAAAAATATTTAGTATAATTTGATTCTCCAGAATCTAATTTTAAAAATAGGTTTGTTGTAAATGGTATGCAAATATCTTTACAGACTTGGAAGTTAAGTATTGATTGCAAGTTTAACGGTTTGTTATATTCTTCTACAGCAATTTCAATTGGAATGGTTACATTACCTTTATAAATATTAGTTAATAAATTTGCAGCTTCATATTCCTTTATCGGAATAGGCCATTTAAATTCTAGTGATTTTAAATTAGTAGAATTTTTATAATCTAGATTTGGAGGTAAACCTGAGTCTCCCGGTTGCCTCCAATATATCTTCCATCCTGGTTTTAAATTAAAGTCTAAACCTATATAAAAATTTTCTTTCTTTACTTTTGTAACAGATGAAATTAACTTAACTTCAACCATATCCTCGGTAAATACATTATAATCTTGGGCATAAGAAAAATTTACGCATAAAGAGAACAATAGATACAATATCGGATAAAATATTATTTTCATAATGTTAAATTTAAGAAAAGAAAAAAAATTATTTATCATCACTATTTAAAAGAGCATATAATATATGATCTTCCCATACATTATTTATTTTCATTGCTTTTCTTAATACTCCTTCATTTTTAAAGTTCAATTTTTCTAAAAGATTTCTAGAATTAAAATTATTATCTAAAGTAAATGCTTGAATTCTATTAATTTTTAAGTTCCTAAATATATACGGTATAATGCTACGCATAGACTCTTCCATATACCCTTTTTTTATATGAGGTTCTCCTAACCAATAACCAATATTGCAAGTTTGCAGCACACTTCTTTGAATATTAGAAATGTTTATTCCACCCAATAATTCCTTATTATTTTTATTAAAACATAGAAAAGAGTATGCCTGGTCATATGCAGCTTTTGATCTTTGTAACCTTAATTGCTTCATATAATTACCTCTATTACAGTTCTCTATGTCCCAATAAGGCTCCCATTTATGTAAAAAATTATATGATTGCTTTCTTAAATTTACCCAAGATTTCCAATCTCTTCTTCGAGGGTGTCGTATAATAATTCTATCACTCTCAATATAATTATGAGGGAAATATCCTCTAAAAGCATAAGCTATTTTTTTTAGTCTTTTACCCTTGAATGATTTAGGTTTTATAACTTTAAATTTATATTTGCTCATATTTAATATTCAATTTAATTTTAAATAATTATAAACTTGAGTTAATAGATATAAAATTTTTAATCACATTAATATCATTAGGAAAAGATTTAAATTTCTCTTCTAATGTAAAAATATTTTTGTATTTATTAGGTAAACTTAGTGTATTATTTATAGCCTTATTTACAGCAGAAGAAAATTTTACAGGATGCGCTGTAGATAAAACAATGTTTAATTCTTCTAGTTTTGCACTGCATGCTGCTTCCAGACCGACAGATGTATGTGGATCAATGATTATATTTTTTTCACTGTAACAATTTCTAATACGTTCTATTGTTTTATCATCATTCACTGAAACTCCTAAAAAAGTCTTATTTAATTCATATAACATTTCTTTACTTATTTCAAAAGAACCATGAGTATTAAGTTTAGCCATATATTCTTTTACTAATGTTGGGTTAGAGTCAAGACATTCAAATAAAAGTCTTTCAAAATTACTTGCCACTTGTATATCCATTGATGGACTTAAGGTAGGAACTACTTTTGAAACTTTATAAATACCTGTCTGAAAAAATTTTGACAAAATATCATTACTATTTGTTGCAATAATAATTTTATTAATTGGTAATCCCATTTTCTTTGCAATATATCCTGCATATGCATCTCCAAAATTTCCAGTTGGAACAGAGAAGTTAACCCTTTCTAGCTTATTATATTTTAGAACTTTTAGGGCAGAATAAAAATAATAAACAACTTGAGCTAAAACTCTTACCCAATTAATAGAATTAATAGATGCCAGATTTTGTTTTTCATTAAATTCTTTATCAACTAGTAGCTTTTTTACTATCGCTTGGCAGTCATCAAAATTTCCATCTAAAGCAATATTGAAAACATTATCTGCCTCAATAGTTGTCATTTGCCTTCTTTGAAATTCACTAACTTTGCCTTTAGGGTGTAATATAATTATATTAGCGCTTGAGTTATTTTTAAAAGCTTCAATTGCAGCAGAACCAGTATCTCCGGAAGTCGCTCCTATTATAGTTATATTTTTATTACTTCTCTCTAAAAATAAATTAAAAATTCTACTTAAAAACTGTAATGCAAAATCTTTAAAGGCTAATGTAGGCCCATGATAAAGTTCTAATATTTTTATATTGTCATTATATTTTGTTAGTGGAGCTAAATCCTCACTTCCAAAATTTTTATATGAATCTGTGGCAATTTGAAATATTTCAGACCTATTTATGCAGCTTCCGCAAAATTGGTAAATAATTTCAGTAAATAATTCTGCATAATTTAAATTTGCCATTTTATATATTTCTTTTAAAGTTAAAAAAGGGAAATTATCAGGTATATATAACCCTCCATCAGGTGCAAGGCCTTCCATAGTAATTTTGCTAAAACTGTTAACAGAAGTGTTATTTTTATTTCTGGTAGAAATATAATTCATTAACTTATCCAAAAATTTTAGTTAAAAAATCTTTAATTATTATTTTTTATAATTAATTTGTAAGGTAAACCAAAATAAAAAAGAAAGCATCATAAATAATATAACTGCTAGAGATTGATGGAACATTGCAATAAACATATTTAATTCTGTAAATATTACAGTAGCACCTATTAATATTTGTAAAGTTATAACTGTAACTAATATATTACGTATTCCATAAATTAGTTTATATTGCTTAGTATCTCTATAATGATTAAAGACAAAATAAATGCATACTGCAGAAATAACAGCTAATATCCTGTGAGTAATGTGTATAAATTTATTATGTTGAAAAATACTTAAGCCATCATTAGAACATAATGGCCATATATCACAGGCTAAAGAGGATCCACTTTTTGAGACTATGGCCCCCATTAACATAGTAAACATTATGAAAATAATAGATATTATCAAAGTAGATAATTTACGTTTGATATTGGGGATAGTAATATCTAAATTTAAATTTAAGGATTGCATAAATACTCTTATTACAAAAAGTAATAATATCAATGCGAAACCTAAATGAACAGCAACAGACCAAGGTGAATTTTTATCAAATACTGTAAACCCTCCCATTAATCCTTGTAACGCTAACAATACTAATATTGCATAAAGAGTTATTTTATTTATATGTAAATTTTTCACCTTAAGCCCTACTATAAAAACAATAAGAGCTAAAGGAGCAATAAATATAGCTGCATTAAATCTATGAATCCATTCTAGCATTATTTGATAGAATTCATAATTTACATCTGAGATATTAGATAATTTTTCCTGATCAGGAAACCATAAACCATAACATAGTGGCCAATCTGGACAAGATAAGCCAGAACCTGTTAGCCTTACAGCAGACCCCAAAGATATTTGAGCAAATATTACAACTATTAACAAACCAGAGAATATCTTTAATAATGTAATTATTTTATTCTTAGAAATGTTATTTAACATTTTTTCTCCAAAATATATTTATAAATATACATAGAGCCAAAGCCAGAGAAAACCAAGTAATTGCATACTGTAAATGATCATTAGGAATATTTATATTATATTGACTACCAACCGGATATTCTTCCTCAATATTATTTTCCTCAACTATATAAAAATTTAATAATGGTAACGATATATATTCACTTACTTCATCAATATTAATATAATACCATTCATTTTTAAAAATATTATTTTGCGGAGTAAAATAATTAATGCTTTGCTGAAATTTCACCATCCCATTTATTTTAATTATTTCAGTTTCACTAGAAACTGGTATTTTATAATCTTTTGGAATAAAACCTCTATTAACTAAAATTGTTCCATATTGAGTTTTAAAAGGAATGACTAAATGTTTTCCTACTTTTTTATTTAGTACCTTAGAGTATATTGTTAGAGGATTAGTATATAAATAACTTCCTGTTAGTTGTATCTGTCTATAACTATAATTATTTATATTTTTGATTATTTCATTGGATATATCTATTGGAGGGAGTGATAAACTTGTTTTCATAGAGGTTAATATATCTGTTTTCCATCTTAATCTCTCTAATTGCCAAGTTCCTAAAGAAACTAAAATTATTATCGCTATTGAGCTATATACTAAAGAAGAAAATAGTTTTTTATTGCTCATTTTCTATCTATTACTTTTGTTAGAAATACATAATAATAATATTTTAAACGGCCTAATTATTAGGAATGAAAGTATAAATATTACAGGAAACCAAATAGTTATATGTACCCACAAATCTGGTTGAAAAATAGTTTCCAATATATAAACTCCAACAGCTACTATTATGCTAGTTATAAGCATAGTAAACCAAGCAGCTCCGTCCCCTATTTTATCAAGATTAATAACATATCCACAATTAGGGCATACACCTAATAACTTTATATAATATTTAAAAATACTAATAGATGCGCAACTAGGGCATAATCCATAAATAATTTTCTTAAATAAAGAAATATTATGAGATATTTGTTCTTTATACGGTTCTTTAGTGGACTGTACCACCTAATCCACCCCACCAGTAAATAGCGAAGAATAAGAATAACCATACAACATCGACAAAGTGCCAATACCATGCAGCAGCTTCAAACCCAAAGTGGTGATCAGCTTTAAAGTGACCCACTAGTGCTCTTCCTAAACAAACAATCAAAAATATAGAGCCTATTAAAACATGAGCACCATGAAAGCCAGTCGCCATAAAGAAAGTTGAGGAATAAATTCCATCTGTAAAACCAAAAGCTGCATGTCCATATTCGTAAGCCTGTACTGCAGTGAAACATACTCCTAGAAGAACTGTAAGAACTAAACCCCAGATTAAACCACCTCTCTTATTTTCTTTTAATGCGTGATGAGCCCAGGTCACAGTTGTTCCTGAAGTTAACAAAATTACAGTATTAATAAGAGGTAAATGCCAAGGGTTAAAAACTTCTACTCCTTGAGGCGGCCATGTACCACCTGTATGCTCTACTCTAGCGATCTGGATAGCTTCATCAGCATAAAGACTAGCATCAAAGAAAGCCCAAAACCAGGCTACAAAAAACATTACTTCAGATGCTATAAATAAAACCATACCATATCTTAGTCCAAGTTGTACTGTAGTTGTGTGGTGTCCTTCATGTTCACCTTCTCTAATTACATCTCTCCACCAAACAGCCATGGTACCAAGACTCATAATTAAACCTATAGCCATAACAATGCCGTTATCTATTTCATGCATATACATAATAGCACCTACAGCTAAAACTAGTGCTGATATAGCTCCTACTAATGGCCAAGGACTGGGATCAACTAGATGATATGGATGATTAGCTTTAGATGACATTATTTAACTCCCTATTTTTTTTTATTATATTAAGTTATTAATTTTTTGCACTAGAATTTTTATTTATTTTACCTTTATTTTGACTTTTTTCTCCTGAATTAAAAAAAGTATATGATAAAGTTATAGTTTTTACTTCCTGTGTATTTGGGTCACTAGCTATTTCGGGGTCAATAAAAAAACTAACTGGCATTTCTACTACTTCACCACTTTCTAATGTTTGTTCCTCAAAACAAAAACAATCAATTTTAGAAAAATATTTACCTATTTTTGGAGGAGTAACATTAAATGTTGCAATACCTGTAATTTTTGATTCTGATAAATTTTTTGCTGTATAAAATGCTAAATTATTTGTACCTGTTTTTACTATAACTTCTCTCTCAACAGGAATAAACTTCCAATTGAGCTCTCCTGCAACGTCTGAATTAAATTGGACTTTTATATTTACGACTGGCGAGTTATGTTTAATAGCTTCCTCTTTAAGAGCAACAGGTGTACCACCAAACCCTGTGGTTCTACAAAATAAATCATATAAAGGAACTGCTGCGTAAGACAAACCAATCATGCCTACAACAACAGAGACAACTAGCACAGCAGTAAATTTTGTATTTTTATTCATTTAAACTAAGTACCCATTTTTATGAATGATATAATATATATACTTAATATAATAAATATGATTAAAGCCGCTATCATCCAGTTCTTTTTTTTTAATTTAGTATTATTTTTTTTCTTAGAAACATTTCTCATATTAATTAATCCATAAATATATGTATTTATCTATTGGCATTATCATGAACAAAAGAAATAAATACAAAATTGAATATTTGAACAAAATAGGTTCTGAACCTAATTTTTCTTTATAAACATTCCAAGAAAAATAAATAAAAATAAAAGTAAGTAAGAAAGAAGTTAACCCATAAATATTTCCTAAATAACCTAAATACCAAGGAGAAGGAGCGATAAATATTAAAGATAAAGAATACAAAATAATATTAACTCTAGTTATTCTCTTTCCTTTAACTACAGGCAACATAGGTATCCCAGCTTTTTCATAATCCTCTGATCTATAGAGAGATAAAGCCCAAAAATGTGGAGGAGTCCACATAAATATTATCATAAATAAAATTATCGGAAATAGACTAAATTCTTGAGAAACTGCAAACCATCCAATTACGGGAGGAAGAGCTCCGGCTGCACCACCGATGACAATATTCTGAGGAGTATACCTTTTTAACCATATTGTATAAATAAAAATATAAAACATTATTGAGATGAAAAGAAAAGCTGCTGCTATATAATTTGAAGCTACAAAAAGTAGAATAATAGAAAAAATAGATAAAACTACTCCTAGTGTCAGAGCTTCCTCAGATTTTACTCTGCCAGAAGGGATAGGTCTAGACTTAGTTCTATCCATAACTAGGTCAATATCTCTATCATACCACATATTTATTGCGCCAGCGGCACCTGCACCTGCTCCAATTGCAATTATAGAAAAGATAGCCAAGAAAGGATGAATATTATTAGGAGTTAAAAGTAAACCAATTATAGCGGTAAAAATAGCAAGAGACATAACTCTTGGTTTTAATAATTCAAAATAGTCAGATACACCTGCAGTTGATTGATTAACATTCATTTTCAGTTTCTCACTTCTACTGCAGGCTACCATATATCTAAACTATCTTTCGCAACTATTTAATTTCTGGTAAATCCTCGAAAGTATGGAATGGAGGTGGAGAAGTTGTTTTCCACTCTAATGTATCTGCTCCTTCACCCCAAGGATTATCCTGACATTTTGCTCCTGAATATAACGTCTTAAAGACTAAAACTAAGAACCAAATAACAGAAATTGCGGATATATAAGACCCCACAGATGCCACTAAATTCCATCCAGCATATGCATCAGGATAATCAGGAATTCTTCTTGGCATACCTTGTAATCCTAAAAAATGCATTGGGAAGAATGTTAAATTAACACCTATGAATAACATCCAAAAGTGCACCTTACCCATCCATTCTGTATATTGTCTTCCGGATATTTTCCCAAACCAATAATAAAAACCTCCAAATAATGCAAAGACAGCTCCTAATGATAAAACATAATGGAAATGAGCTACAACATAATATGTATCATGCATTACAGTATCTAAACCAGCATTAGCTAATACAACACCAGTAACTCCACCTACGGTAAATAAGAATATAAATCCAACAGCAAATAACATTGGAGTTTTGAAACTTACAGAACCTCCCCACATAGTAGCAATCCAACTAAAAATCTTTATACCTGTAGGCACTGCAATTACTAAAGTAGCGGCAGTAAAGTAGGCCTTAGTATCCACATCCATTCCTACAGTATACATATGGTGAGCCCATACAACGAAACCTACAAAACCTATAGATACCATTGCATATGCCATGCCTAGATAACCAAAAACTGGTTTATTAGAGAAAGTTGAGACTATATGACTAACGATTCCAAAAGCTGGCAATATTAATATGTAAACTTCAGGGTGACCAAAGAACCAAAATAAATGTTGAAATAACATTGGATCACCACCTAATTCGGGAGCAAAAAATGCAGTCCCAAAATTTCTGTCCGTTAGTAGCATAGTAATAGCACCTGCTAAAACAGGAAGTGATAAAACTAACAAAAATACCGTTACAAGAATAGACCATACAAATAATGGCATTTTATGCAAGGTCATTCCTGGAGCTCTCATATTAAAGATTGTAGTTATAAAGTTAATTGCTCCTAATATTGATGAAGCACCAGCTAAATGAAGTGACAAGATAGCCATATCTACTGCCGGAGAAGCATGTCCTACAGTAGATGATAAAGGAGGATATATAGTCCAACCTGTTCCTGCTCCACCACCAACGTATGGGCTAGATAATAATAAAATAAAAGCAGGTACTAATAACCAAAAACTGATATTATTCATTCTAGGAAAAGCCATATCTGGAGCACCTATCATTATAGGCACAAACCAATTTCCAAAACCACCTATCATTGCAGGCATAATCATAAAGAAAATCATAATAAGGCCGTGAGCGGTTGTTAAAACATTATACATTTGGTAATCTCCGCCCAAAATACCATCTCCAGGGTATGCCAATTCTGTCCTCATAATCATTGACATAATTCCGCCAATTACACCTGCTATAACAGCAAATATAATATACATAGAACCAATATCTTTATGATTTGTAGAATATGCCCAACGACGAAAACCTGTTGGTGTATGATCATGTGCATCAGTTGTAGTAGCCATAATATTACCTCTTCTAGTTAAATTTAAACTTTATTCTTTTACTTTGGCTAAATTAAGATCTTCTCCTACTTTAGCATAATTCTCTTTAGCCTCTTCAATCCATGCTAAAAACTCTTCCTCTGAAACAGCATGAACCTCTATAGGCATATAACCATGATTTGTTCCACATAATTCAGAACATTGACCATAAAATATTCCTTCTCTATCTGCTTGAAACCATAATTCATTTAGTCTTCCAGGAACTGCATCTTTCTTGACCCCTAAAGAAGGAACAGCCCAACTGTGTAAGACATCGGAAGAGGTCATTTGAACTTTTATAACTTTACCAACTGGTACTACAACACGTGTATCTGTAGTTAATAGTCTTGTGAAAGGTCTATTTTCTCCCTCAATTTCCTCTTTTTCTTGAACCATCCAAGCATCATATGTGAAATTGCCATGGTCAGGATATTCATATGACCAATACCATTGGTGGCCAATTGCTTTAACTGTCATATGAGCTTCAGGTATAACGTCACTTTTATAAAGTAACTTAAAAGATGGAACAGCCATAACAACTAATATTAACACAGGAATCGCTGTCCACGCTATCTCTAAAAATGTATTATGAGTTGTTCTACTGGGCTTAGGATTCGCCTTTGTATTAAATTTAACAACAATAACTGCCAATAAAGCTAAAACGAATAAAGATATAATAGTAATTAACCAAATTAAACCATTATGAAACGAAACCATTTCTGCCATAACAGGAGAAAAAGCTTCTCTTAAGTTTAATCCCCATGGATGAGCAGCTCCCATATTTTCTGCAGAAAATGCTGTATTAGCAAAAAAAATTGTTAAGCCTGAACTTAAGGATAGTATGAAAGTTTTAATAATACACATATCTGAACCTCTTTAGTATAATTAAATTTTTTATTATTTATTTTATCATATAAACAATATTTACCATACTCATTTAGCAATCTATTTAATGTAAATCAAGGTTATTATAAATTAAAATTATTTAAGTGTTAAAATATATTAAAATTTAATTTTAAATAAAAATGTATTAATTTTTTTTATTTGATATTATAAAATAAAAAAGATTTCTATTCTTAAAATTATGGAGATAATTTAATGTCGTATGATAAAGAAAAATATTTTCAAGATCATGTTAATACATGGAAAGCTTTTGTTAAATGGAGCGCTTATGGAACTGTAGGAGTAATTGCTCTTGTAGTTTTAATGGCTATTTTTCTGGTATAAAACTGCTTTATTTATGAGGATAAGAGTATTTTAATCATTAATAAATTTAAACTTATTTTAAAACTAGTTTTTGTAATTTTTACAATATTACTCCTAGCTAATTGTAGTGATTACTCTTTCAATGAATTAAACCCCTTTAGACTGCTGTGCTCGGGAGATTTTGACCCAAACACTAATAGCTGTAGCATAGAAACAGATTTTCCTAGCCCAACAGAGAAATAACTAAACGAAAAGATTATGAATGTTAGATGAAGAACAAATTGTAGAAGAGTTGATGTTATTAAACTCTTCAATTGTACATGATGCTCTTAGGATTGAAAAATATAAAAATCAAACTCTTCCACATGAAATTAAACCTTTATATTTTGAAAAAAAAATCGCAGGAAAAATATGGACTGTATCTGGTTCATTAAAAAAGAACGCTTCGGAAAAAGAAACTTTATTATCATGGACTAACTTTCTTTCTAAAGCAGAAAATAATTCTGTAATAGTTTGTCAACCAAATAATCATGAAATAGCCTTGATGGGGGAATTATCTGCAGAAACGCTTAAACTTAAAAATATAAAAGGATATATTACAGATGGTGGCTGTAGAGATGTATCAAGAATAAAATCTGAGATTAAATTACCAGTATATTGTCGTTTTAATACTCCAAAAGACGTTGCTGGTCGTTGGATGATTGAAGACATGGGTACTTCTATAAAAATAGGTAATGTTAAGATTAGAACAAATGATTATCTTATAGCAGATGAAGACGGTATAGTTATCATACCGAGACATCTAATTAATAAAATTTTAACTAGGGCAAAAAAAGATCTTAATTCAGAGAATAAAATGCGTACTGCAATTTTATCTGGGATAGATCCTAAAGAGGCTTATTTGAAATTTGGAAAGTTTTAAAAAAATAAGGATATTAATATGAAAAATGATGAAGTAATTGATAATGTATCAGGTTTTGCAATGCCTGCTGCTTCTAAATTTGATGTTTTTAATTTGTTTTGTCTTAAAAATAGAACTGTTGTAATTACTGGTTCTGCACAAGGAATAGGAAGAGTGGCTGCGATAGCATGTGGAAAAGCAGGAGGAAATATTGCCATTACTGATAAAGATATTAATGCTGCAAAAATTCTAGAAGATGAGTTAAAAGATGCTGGAATAAATGCAAAATCATGGGAATTAGATGTTGTAATAGAAGATAAAATTATAGAAGTTTTTGATTCTATATCATCTCATTTCGGATCTTTAGATATTCTCATAAATAATGCTGGAACTGCTAATAGAAATCCCGCAGAGGAGATGAAAACAGAAGATTTTGAAAAGATTATTAGGCTTAATCTAACAAGTAGTTTTATTTGTTGTAGAACTGCTTCAAAATATATGTTTAAAAATAATAAAGGTTCTATAATTAATATTTCTTCAATTATGGGAGTAACTGGAGGAGGACCAGCTCCAAATTCCCCTTATCATGCATCAAAAGGGGCACTCGTTAATCTTACTAGATCTCTAGCGAATGAGTGGGGTGAAAGAGGTATAAGAGTTAATTCTATTGGGCCTACTTATACAAAAACTAGATTAATAAAAGAATTAAATGCTAATAAAGAAAAATTAGACCATATTATAGAAAGAACTCCATTAAAAAGATTAGCTGAAGTTTCAGAAATGGCAGGAGGTATTTTATTTCTTGCTTCTGACGCATCCTCAATAGTAACTGGACATACTCTCATGCTAGATGGTGGATGGTCAGCAATTTAAAAAACGGTTACTTATGACATTTAAAAATACACATTTAATTTCTGAACTTAATGAAGCACAACAAGAAGCAGTAAAGACAGTAAATGGTCCACTTCTAGTTTTAGCTGGGGCTGGGACAGGTAAAACAAGAGTACTAACATCTAGACTATCTTATATTTTACAAAATAAAATAGCTCATCCATCAGAAATTTGTACCGTAACATTTACAAATAAAGCAGCAAATGAAATGAGAGTTAGGGTTGAAAATATTATTGGAAACTCTATTGCTGGTTGGTGGCTTGGCACATTTCATTCCTTAGCAGCTAGAATACTAAGATCAAATGCTGAACTAGTAAATTTAAAAAATACATTCACAATTATAGATACTGATGATCAAATAAGACTTATCAAGCAGGTATTATCTTTAGAGAATGTAGACGAAAAAAGATGGCCTGCTAGAAGTTTACTATCAATAATTCAAAGATGGAAAGACATGGGCCTAAACCCAGAAGACGTAAAAGATGCATTTCATAGCGGCACTGATTTTGCAAATAATCAGGCAATTAAATTATACAGATTATATCAAAACCGCTTAATAACTCTAAATGCTGCAGATTTTGGAGACCTTCTTCTTCACGTAATTACTATTTTCCAAAAACACTCAGAAATAAAAAAATTATATCAAAATAAATTTAAATATATTTTAGTTGATGAATTCCAAGATACAAATGCATCGCAGTATTATTGGTTGAAAACTCTAGCTGAATTACATAAAAATTTATGCGCTGTCGGTGATGATGATCAATCCATTTACTCCTGGAGAGGAGCCGATGTGAGCAATATTTTAAATTTTGAGAAAGACTTCAAAAATACAAAAACTATAAGACTTGAAGAAAACTATCGTTCTACTGGCAATATTCTTGCTGCTGCGTCTGGATTAATATCTAAAAATATAAGTAGGCTTGGTAAAACTTTATGGACAGAGGGAGAAATGGGAAATAAAATTAATATTAGATCTGTTTATGACGGAAAACAAGAAGCAGAATATATAAGTGATGAAATTGAAGCTTATCAAAGAAATAACAATAGTATTAATAAAGTAGCAATATTAGTTAGAGCTGGATTTCAAACCAGAACATTTGAAGAAAGGTTTTTAAAAATTGGTCTTCCTTATCAAGTAATAGGTGGATTGAGGTTTTATGAAAGAGCTGAAATTAGAGATGCAGTTGCTTACTTAAGACTTATAAATTCATCAGATGATCAATTAGCTTATGAAAGAATAATTAATAAACCTAAAAGAGGTCTAGGCGATAAAACTATTAGACAAATTGAGCAATATTCCAGATCAAGTAAATTGAATCTAGATAATGCTGCTCGAAAATTAGCAGAAACCGATGAACTTACTTCAAAAGCTAGTGCATCTATAAGATTATTTTCCAGAAAATTAGATAAATGGAGAATAGATTTGTCTAATAATAAATTAGGTGAATTAGTGGAAATTGTTTTAGAAGAGTCAGGATATATCGAAATGTTGAAAAAAGATCGTTCCATAGAAGCTCCTGGAAGATTAGATAACCTTAAAGAATTAGTTAATGCAATAAATGAATTTGAATCACTACAAAATTTTTTGGAACATATTCAATTAGTTATGGAAGGAGCTAATAATCAAGATATAGAAACAGCTAAAATAATGACTTTACATGCAGCAAAGGGTTTAGAATTTCCATTAGTATTTTTACCAGGATGGGAAGAAGGATTGTTTCCTAATCAAAGATCTATAGATGAAAATGGAGAAAGTGGATTAGAAGAAGAAAGAAGATTAGCTTATGTAGGGATTACTCGGGCAAAAAGTGAAGTCTGGATATTCAATGCTAATTCTAGGCTAACTCATGGCCAATGGATAGACTGTATTCCTTCAAGATTCATTGATGAGTTACCGGAGGAAAATGTAAATAAACTATCTTCATATTTAAATAATCATAATTTTAATTCTACAATAGCATCTGAGTGGCTAAGAACAAATAATAAAAAAGTTATTAATTATAATGAAGATAATAATTATGCTAATGATACCAATCAATTTAAATTAATGGAAAGAGTCTTTCATCAAAAGTTTGGATATGGAAAAATAATTGAAATTGACGGAGATAAAGCTACAATAAATTTTGAAAAAGCAGGAGAAAAAAAATTAATACTTACTTTTATAGAAAAAATATAAGAAGAAATTGAGTTCTATTTGGGTATTAAAACTTAAACTCCGTGAAAAACTTAGAGAAGATATTGAAGAATATCTTATTTCTTTAAATGCAACAGTTACATCTATTGATGCGGAAAACAATACTAATTCACTTAAACCAAAAATATTTAAAGTTTCTGCATTTTTTACTAAAAAGCCAAAAAATTATTTAATACAATTTATATTAATAAATTATAAAGTTAATCCTAACAGAGTCTTTTTAAAAAAAGTTAGTATCGAAGATATATATAAAAAATATTCTCAACCTTTACAACCAATAAATATTGGTCCTTTTAAATATTCAGAAAATAAAAATAAAGAAAATTTTTTAATAAAAAAAAATATAATTATTCCTGCAGGACTTGGTTTTGGCTCAGGTCATCACGCTTCAACACAAGGCATTATAATTTTAATATATAAAATATTTTTAAAAAAAAATATTAAAAATAAAAAAATTATTGATATCGGTTGTGGTTCAGGAATATTAGGTATTACTATGGCTAAATTATGGAAAAAGAAAATTGAATTAATTGATATTGATAAACATTCAGTTATAACATCTAAAGAAAATGCTAAATTAAATTATTTAAATTCTCTTATTAAGGCAAAAAAGGGTAACAGTTTAAAAAGAACTAATGAATTTAAATATGATATAATTGTAATGAATATTCTAGCTAATACTATTATGGATAATATATATTTGATAAATAAAAAGTTAAATAAAAATGGTAGAGTTATTCTTTCTGGCATTCTAAAACATCAAAAATTCATGATATTAAATAAATTACGAAGTTTAGGATTGATATTAGAATTAGAGTATATAAATGATAATTGGATAACGTTATTAATTAAAAAATAATTAGTTATATTAACCACCAATCCTTTGAATATTTTTCATATGAATTACTATTTTTATAAAATATATTTGCTCTGTTTTTAATTTTTATTTTATCAAATAAAGAATTACAAAAAGATCTAAAATATTTACTTTGAATTCTTTTTCCATAATTTATTTTTTCAATAGAATATTCAAATTTTGTAATTTTACTAATTTGTGAATTATTAATTTTTATAAAAGAAGATCTTTTTAGAACCTCATATTTCATATAATTTTTCCTTTTATTAAATGGCAGTTTGGTTTCATATGGGGAGGAAATAATCAAACTGCCATTATTTTTTAAATAATAATAATTTGAAATATGGAGATGAAAAAATCATCAGGGAAGGAATATCAAACCATCATCATTGTACAATTATATAAAATGAAATTTAAGTAAATAGTAACATTAATGTAACAAATAAGGCATGCATATTATGCATAAGAATATGATTTTTTTATGATAAAAAGCATATCTAAGATATAAAAAATACTTATATGACCCTATTAATTTCAGTACAGATATGAAAAAAAAACATATCAAAAAAAATAATTAAGTTTTTTTTGTAAAATTATTAAGATCTCTTATATATTATGGTATTATGATAATTAATAAATCGACCATAAAAAGAATAAAACTTATTCAAAATTATTTATATGATCATAAATTAGATGGCTTCATGCAACCAAGAGCGGATAGCTATTTGGGTGAATACGTTCCTAAAAGTGATGCAAGATTAGAGTGGGTAAGTGGTTTTACTGGCTCTGCGGGTGTAATACTAATTTTACGCGAACAAGCTTTTTTATTTGTTGATAGCAGATACATAATACAAGCTAAAAATGAAACTAAAAATACAGGCATTAAAGTTATTCTATCTTCTAAACTGTCTTTAGAAAAATACATACTTAAAAAAATTAAAAAAGTTAAAAAAATTGCATTTGACCCTTGGTTACACTCATATTTTTATATCAAAAGTGTCCTAAATATAGAGAATAAAATTAATACTAAATTTATACCATTGAAAGAAAACCCTATTGATTTAATTTGGACTAATAATAGGGATACTCCACCTAACTCTCAAATTAAAATCCACCCTCTAAAATATGCAGGAATTAGTTCTGGTAATAAGATAAAAAATTTATCTATCTATTTAAAAAAATTACATGCTGATGCTTATATAATTAATCAACCTGATTCTCTAGCATGGTTATTAAATATCAGAGGTTTAGATTTGAAGCATACTCCAGTAATTCTTGCACGAGCCATAATATTTAATAATGGCAGTTTATTTTTATTTATTGATTCCGCTCGTATTAATAAAAATGTTAATAACCACCTAAAAAGAAATAACATTAAAATATTTGCAGAAAAAAATATAGTTTCTGAAATTAAAAAAATATCAAAACAAAAAAATAAAATTCTTATCGACCCTAATTATGTATCTTACGCATTAATCCAAGATATAATCGTTAAAAACAGTAATATTATTGAAACAAAATGTCCTATAGAACACCTGAAATCCATAAAAAATAAGACAGAAATTAAAGGTGCTTTTTCTTCTCATATCAAAGATGGTATAGCTTTATCTAATTTCTTATTCTGGTTGCATAAATATAAAATATCTCTTAACTCAGAATTACTTGCAGCAAATAAAATTGATAATTTAAGATCAAAACAAGATAATTTTATTAGTACTTCCTTTGAAACTATAAGTGGTTTTGGTTCAAACGGTGCAATAGTTCACTATCGTGTAACAGAGAAAAGTAATAAAAAGTTTAAAAGTAATAACCTATATTTATGTGATAGTGGTGGCCAATATTTAGAAGGTACTACTGATGTTACTAGAACTATAGCAATTGGAAAACCCACACTTAATATGAAAGATCATTTTACAACTGTATTAAAGGGACATATAGCTTTAGCAAGTGCTATCTTTCCATATGGAACTACTGGTAATGAATTAGATTTACTTGCAAGGTTACCACTATGGAAAAAAGATATTAACTATGGACATGGAACTGGGCACGGAGTAGGTTCATGCCTTAGCGTACACGAAGGACCTCAAAGAATATCTAAAGGTTCTTTCACGATATTAGAACCAGGAATGATCACTTCAAATGAACCAGGCTATTATTTGACAAATGCATATGGAATTAGAATTGAAAATCTTATGTTAGTCAAAAAAATTAAAGATAAACAAAATAAAAATATGTTAGGATTTGAAATACTTACTCTAGCCCCTATTGATATTAATTTAATAAACTATGATTTATTAACTCAAGAAGAAGTTAGTTGGTTAAATAATTATCATGAAAAAATCTATAAAAAAATATCAAATAGTTTAGAAAATGAAAATAAAAAATGGTTAAAAAATGTATGTGCGCCTTATCTTAAAAAAACATAAATTAAAAATGTGATAAAAACTCTTTTTCACTAATTATATTTATTTCAAGTTTCTTAGCTTTAGTAACTTTTGAACCAGGTTTTAAACCTACAACTAGAAAATCTGTTTTACTTGAAATTTGAGAAGATATTAAAGCACCAATTTTTTCAGATTTATTTTTTATCTCTGTTCTTGATAAATATTCAAACTTGCCCGTAAAAACCATTCTTTTTCCATAAAAATAATGGGATGAATCTTTACTTATTAGAATCTCAGCAATAGTTATGTGTTTGAGTAAATTAGTAAACAATAATTTATTCTCTGTAAAATAAGATATAAAAGAAATAATTGCTTTTTCACCAATTCCATTTATGTATTTTAACTCATTAATAAGCTTATCTTTATTATCCTCATTTAGGTATACAATTCTATCAATTAAATCTGCTGATTTACTATAATTTTTTGTTATTAATTTTGCTGTTCCTAAACCTAAATGACGAATACCAAGCGAATATAAAATTTTATCCATAGTTTGTATTTTTGATTTATTAATAGAATTAATTAAATTTGATAAAGATAATTTTCCCCAACCTGGTAAATTAATAATTTTTTCCTGTTTTATTATTGATTCTGGTGATGCTAAAGCGAATATATCTGCAGGCTCACTTATTAAATTATTATTAAATAATTCTATTACTTGTTTCTCTCCTAAACCATCTATATTTAAAGCATTTCTTGAAACAAAATGAATTAATTGACCTATTATTTGTTCTTTACAATTGATATGATTTAAACAACGAATAATAGTGTCATTTTCATCAATTTTTAGAGGATTATTACATGATGGGCAATAATCTGGAAAAGTTATATTTTCATATTTGGATGGTCTTAATTTATTATTATAATCAACAATTTGAGGAATAACATCCCCTGCTCTTTTTACTGAAACTGTATCACCTATAACCAAACCTAACCTTTGTATTTCATCTTTATTATGTAAGCTAGCTCTTTTAATTCTTACACCACCAATAGTTACAGGCGTTAATTCTGCTACGGGTGTAATTGCTCCAGTTCTACCTACTTGAAATTTAACATTTTTAAGAGTAGTAATTCCTAATTCTGCAGGAAATTTGTGAGAAACAGCATATCTTGGGGAATGATCTGTCGATCCTAGCCTTTCATAAAAACTTATATCATTTAATTTATATACTATTCCATCTATATCAAAATCTAAATTGGATCTATTTTCATTTATTTTATTATAAAAATCTATCATTTCATCCAAATTTGAACATAATTTTACAGGATGATTTAAATTAAAACCTAAACTTTTAATAAATTCTCTTGCCTCTAATAAAGAGCTACCAATACTTTCTGAAATAATACCCCAATTATATGCAAAAAATCCCAGCTTTCTAGAAGCAGTTATTTTAGAATCTAATTGTCTAACTGAACCTGCTGCTGCATTTCTAGGGTTTGCAAAAACTGGGAGCGCATTTTTTAGTCTATAAGAATTGAGCTTTTCAAATTCTGAATTTGACATATAAATTTCACCTCTAATTTCTATATCATTAGGATATTTACCCTCCAATAAAAGGGGTATTGCTTTTATCGATTTAATATTTTCTGTAATATTTTCCCCTAATCTCCCGTCCCCTCTCGTTGCACCAACCTCAAGCTTACCATTTTTATAAATCAAAGTTGCAGATAAACCATCAATTTTAGGCTCAGCCAAAAATTCAAGATCTATACTTTTATCTATCTGAAGAAATCTTTTAGTTTTATCAATATAGTTTTCTACATCTTGTTTAGTAAAAGTATTTCCTAGCGATAACATTGGAACTTTATGCTCAATTTTTTTAAATTCTGAACTTAATTCAGCTCCTACTTTTTTTGACGGACTATTAACGAGTACAAAATCGGGAAATTTTTTTTCTAATTCATCATTATCAATTCTAAGTTTGTCATATTCTGCATCAGATATTTCTGGGTTATCATTGTTATAATATAAATTATTATGGTATTCTATCTTACTAGCCAGCTCTTTAAGTCTTTTTATAACTTCTTCTTTTTTCATTAACAATACCTATAAATAATTATATAATTTAATTATGATTCATTAAACTTTCTGCTGCATGTCTAGCAGCTTCAGTTACTTTTTCACCTGATAACATTCTAGCAATTTCTTCTAGTCTTTCATCATAGTTTAAATTTTTTATACTAGTAGTAGAATAACTGTTTTCGTTGCTCTTATTAACCTTAAAATGATTTTTAGACCTTGCAGCTACTTGAGGATGATGCGTAACAGCAAGAACTTGATTACTTAAACCAAGTAAATTTAATCTCTTTCCAATTGCGTCAGCAACTGCTCCTCCAACTCCAGAATCAACTTCATCAAATATTAAAGTTTTTGTAGAATTATTTTTTCTTTCTGAAGATAAAGAAACTTTAATAGCTAGCATAATCCTAGATAATTCACCCCCTGAAGCTATTTTAGCAATAAAATTAAACCCAGAGTCTTTATTAGTTTCAATTTTAAACGTAACGTCATCCATGCCATTAGATTTCCAACTAATTTCATCAAGTAAATTTATTGAAACTTTAAATGAGGCATTATCAAGTTTTAGTACTGGAAATTCTTTATTCACATATTTTGAAAGTTTATTAGCAGCTTCTTGCCTAAGATTAGTTAATTGTTCTGCTCCCTCTATATATTTTTTTCTAAGTATATTTATTTCTTCTTCCATTTTTTTTAAATCATTAAGAGAATTAGCAAAATTATATAGGTTTTTTTCAAGCTGGTTTTTAAAGTTGATAATCTCAGATTCATCTATGTTATGTTTCCTAGCTATTCTTTTTATTAGTGAAATTCTATTTTCAATATCATCTAAATTTAAATTAGATATATCGACACTTTCTAAACATTCTTCTAGAATAGCTTCAGTTTCTTTATACTCAATTAATGTACTTTCAATGGATGCATCAAGTTTTTTAAATAATTCTTTATTAAGAGGTAGAATTGACAATATTTGCTTCTTTGAAAGAACTAAATTTTCATATACTCCTTGTGATTCTATATTTCCCTTTAATAAAAAATTAATTTTTCCTAAACTATCTTTAATTTTTTCTATAGACATTAAATAATTTTTTTTTTCGATTAAAGTATTAATTTCATTATCTTTTAGTTCTAATTTATTAATCTCATCTAGATCTTCAATTAAATACTTTTTCTTATCTTCTATTAATTCTAATTTTTCTTTATATTCATTAAATGATTTTACTTTATCTTTATATAATTTATAGGATATAGATAATCCTTTTGTATTTTTAGATAAATTTCCCCATTCATCTAAAATATTAATATGATTTGAGTTTTCTAATAAACCAACTTGGTCATTTTGGCCATTAACTTCAATTAAATAATTACTAATTTCTTTCATAACACTAAGAGATATTAATTCATCATTTAAAAATGACTGACTTCTTCCATTAGATAGTATTTTTCTTCTAAGAATAATATCATTTTCAAATTTTAAACTATATTTATCAAGTAAATTAATTACATCGTGATCTTTATTTATTATAAATAAAGCAGAAACACTAGCTTCCTTCTCTCCTTTCTTTATAAGGCTTTTATCTGCCCTATTCCCAAGTATTAAGTTTATTGCATCTACAATAATTGATTTACCTGCACCTGTTTCTCCTGTAAGCACTGTAAAACCTTGTTCAAAGTTTAATTCTAATTTATCAATCAAAACTATATTCTTAATAGAAATATAATTTAACATACATAGACCCTATAATTTTTAATTGCCAAATATATCTAAAAACTCATTTAATATATTTATATATGAATTTTTTTCTTCTTTATTATCTTTCAATATTTCTTTTTCTTTTTGAAATAATGAATAAGAATATAAATACCATTTATTTTCAGGGTAATTGTAGCCTAAAACAGAAGCATATACTTTGGCTTCTTCATATAAACCTATTTTATAATACATCTCAGTTAAACGAGCCAAAGCTTCAGGAACATGGCTAGTTTTTGAATAAAGATCAACGACTGTCTTAAATCTATTAATTGCAGATATATAATTATCTAAATTTTGATATGTTCTTCCTACATCCATTTCTTTTGCCGCTAAATGATCATTTACTAAATCTAACTTTAATCTGGCATCTTTAGCATAATCAGAATTAGGAAACCTTCTAATTAAATTATTGAAAGCTTCTAATGCTTTTTCTGTATAAGACTGATCTCTTCTATAATCATTAATTTGTTCATAATAATTTAGAGCAATTAGATAAAAAGCATAATCTATATCACTAGCGCCTGGATGTAATTCTATATATCTTTTAGCTCCAGTCACAGAATCATCATATTTATCTAATTTATAATTAACATAAGCAGTCATTATCTGAGATCTAGTAGCCCATATTGAGTATGGATGAAGTCTTTCTACTTCAAGAAATTCACCATGTGCTGTTATAAATTTATTATCATCTATATAATCCATTGCTGAATTATAAATTTCTTCTACACTCCTTTCAGCAGCTTTTTCTTCTTTTTTCTTAGCTGTGTTAGAAGAGCATGAGATAGTTAAAAATAATAATATAAATAGTAAAAATTTTAGCAATATAGAAAATGGGTTAATCATAAAATTTCCAAACTGTTAATTTATAAAATTATAACATAAGAGATTCATATAATTTAATAAAAATTTATTATCCTTAACTTGATCCTTGTTATAATTACAATATCATGCAAATGTCCAAATTATTATAATTTAAAATAGGATTAAAATGTCAAACACTGATGATAAATATATTAAATTCGCTCATGAGCTTGCAGATTCTATTCATGATGAAATAAAAAGTCACTTTCGCCAAACTAGTAATTGGGAAATAAAACCTACTAAAAATAATAAACGTCCTCAAATTGCTACAAATGCAGACCTAAATGCGGAAAAGATAATGAGAAGATTAATTAATAAAAATTTTCCCTCTCACGGAATAATCGGAGAAGAATTAGGATCTGAAAATGAAAATGCAGAATATGTATGGGTCTTAGATCCTATAGATGGAACTAAAGCCTTTGTCTCAGGTTTACCATTTTTTGGAACTATGATTGGTTTAATTAAAAATTCAGAGCCTATATTAGGTTTAATTGACCAACCAATTACAAAAGATAGAATATGGGGAAGTCCAAAAGGTAGTTTTTTAAATAATAAATCTGTACAAACAAGAAATTTTAAATCTATAGATGAAACTATATGCGCTATAACCGATCCAGCTATGTTTATTGAAAATGATAAAGATAAAGCTATATATAATATGGTGGTAGATAAGACACTATATGTTCGTCATGGGACAGATTGCTGGGGCTATGCCATGTGCGCGGGAGGTACAATTGACTTAGTATTAGAAAAAGATTTGGAAATATGGGATATAGTTGCAGCAAGAGCTATTATTGAAGCTGCTGGAGGAATAGTTACAGCATGGAATAAAACAGAAGCAGCATCAGATAGGTCTGTAATAGCTGCAGCAAACATTGAGACTTATAGGTATTTTACAGAAATTATAGAAAGTTTATAAAAATATTTTGAATTTACTTTAAGAGGTAAAAATGAGATCTGACAGAGAAAAGATGGATTATGACGTAGTCATTGTAGGAGCAGGACCAGCTGGTCTCTCTGCAGCAATAAAGCTAAAACAATTATCAAAAAATAATAATTCTGAATTATCTGTTTGTATAGTTGAAAAAGGACCTGAAGTAGGAGCTCATATTTTATCTGGTGCTGTTTTTGAAACAAGAGCCTTAATTGAACTTTTCCCTAACTGGAAAGAAATGTCTCACCCTAAAATGTCAGCTGTAACTGAAGAAAAATTTATTTTTCTTAGTAAAAATAAAAGTATAAAACTTCCTAATTTACTCTTACCAAAGACAATGAAAAATCATAACAACTATATAATTAGTCTTGCCAATATGTGCAGATGGTTAGCGGAAGAGGCAGAAAAATTAGGAGTAGAGATATACCCAGGATTTGCTGCAAAAGAAATACTGTATGACGACGAAGGCTCTGTTATCGGTATTGCTACAGGCGATATGGGAGTAGATAAAAATTTTGATAAGACTCCGGCATTTGAAGCAGGTATAGAGTTATTAGGAAAATATACCTTATTTGCTGAAGGCTGTAGAGGTCATTTAGGGAAACAACTAATTAAAAAATATAATTTAGATAAAGGTAAATCTCCTCAATCATATGGGATTGGTTTAAAAGAAATTTGGGAAATTGATAGTAAAAACCATAAAGAAGGTAAAATTATGCATTCTGCTGGATGGCCATTAACTAATGATATATATGGTGGTTCTTTTTTATATCATATGGATAATAATCAAATATCTATTGGTTTTGTTATGGGACTTGATTATAAAAATCCCAATATAAGTCCTTATGAGGAATTCCAAAAATTTAAAACTCATCCAGATATTAAGAAAATTCTAAAAAATGGAAGAAGAATTGCTTATGGCGCTAGAGCTCTAAATGAAGGAGGATACCAGTCCCTACCTAAACTATACTTTCCGGGTGGAGCGCTTATTGGATGTGAAGCCGGTACATTAAATGTTCCTAAAATAAAAGGAACACATACTGCTATGAAGTCAGGTATGCTTGCCTCAGAAATTGTTTTTAAGAATTTACAATTAGATTCATCAACAAATATCTCTTTGAAGGAATATGAAGATAACTTTTATAATTCATGGGCAGGTAAAGAATTAAAATATGCTAGAAACTTTAGGCCTGGATTTAAGTATGGATTAGTTTTAGGTACTTTATTAGGTGCAATAGACCAAAAATTATTTAAAGGAAAAGCACCTTGGACAATAAAAATCGGCCATGCAGATCATAAAGCCACTAAACCAGCAGGTGCATGTCCAAAAGTAGTTTATGATAAACCCGATGGCGTTATAAGTTTTGATAGACTTACTAATTTATCGTTTTCTGGGACAAATCACTCAGAAAATCAACCTTGCCATTTAGAACTAGTAAATACAGAAACTCCTATTCAGTATAATTTAGCTATATATAATTCTCCTGAACGTTTATATTGTCCTGCAGGTGTGTACGAAATCGTTGAAGATAATAATACACAAAAGCTTCAAATTAATTCTCAAAATTGTCTTCATTGTAAAACATGTGATATTAAAGATCCCTCGCAAAACATAAACTGGACATCACCAGAAGGAGGAGGAGGTCCAAACTACCCTAACATGTAGATAACCCTATTCATTTACAATATTCTTTTGTATTGTCCCATCTGGAAAAGTTGTAATAACTTCTCCTACAAATTTTCCATTTTTAAAGATACCTGATTGCCTTGTATTATCAATATAAACTAATATTCCTGGCCCTTCACGTAAGCCATTTATAAATTCACCGTCATAATATGTTCCATCTGGGAAAGTAAAAATTCCCTTTCCGTGATAGTTACCATTTATAAATTCACCTTTATAAGAACTACCATCTTTAAAAGAAATTCTACCATTACCATGCATTAAATTATTTATGAATTCGCCAGTATATTCATTACCTTCCTCATAAACAATTTTTCCTATGCCTTCTATTCTATCTTTTATAAAATCTCCCGTATAAACAACACCATCACTATATTTAAGTTTACCTTTCCCCTCTTTTTTACCATTTAAAAAAAGTCCTTCATAAACAGTTCCACTTTTATATGTTAAAATACCTTTGCCATGCATTAATCCAAGCGCAAACTCACCGTTATATAAATCTCCATTATTAAACTCTAAAGTACCTTTACCATGAAATTTACCATCCTTAAAATAGCCCTCATATTTCAATATTTGATTAACTGTTTTTTCAGAGGAAGTAAAAACTCCTTTTCCTTCCATCACACCTTCAATCACACTACCTTTATAGCTACTTCCATCTTCAAAATTTATAATTGTATCTTCAGCTATTAGAGTTTTAATTACTATAATGTTAAATATAACTAGCAGATGTAAAATTTTTAGGATCATTTTATCTTTATGCTACTGCGAAACTAATTTCTTCTTGAGTAATAATATTATTTTCCTCAATAACTTCATAATTACTCTTGTCACTAAATAGTTCCCACAAAAATTTATTATTTACTTCATGGCCTGCACATTTTGCAACTATACTTCCTATTATATGAAATCCTGAAAGATATATATCTCCACATAAATCTAATATTTTATGTCTAACAAACTCATCTTTAAAACGCAAACCTTCAGGATTTAATATTTTACCGTTATCAACAACTATAGCATTATTTATAGAACCACCTAAAGCTAAACCATTTTGATGCATATACTCAACTTCATTAAGCATACCGAATGTCCTTGCTGACCCTATTTCTTCGTCAAAAGTATTCGCCAACAAAGTTATTTTTTGACGTTGTACACCAATTGCTGGATCGTCAAAATCAATCATATAGTCAATAGAAAAATTATCAGAAGGAACTGCTATTATAGAACTATTATTTTGAGAAAAAGATACTTCTTTAAGAACTTTAATTACTTTCTTTTTAGCAAATTGTTCTTTTATGCCTGCTGAACTTATTAAATCTAAAAAAACTTTAGCACTTCCATCCATTATAGGAATTTCACTACCTGATAAAATTACATCAGCATTATCAATTCTAAGACCCATGAAAGCAGACATTAAATGTTCTATTGTGTGAACTTTGTGGCCTGCATTATTTTCTATGGTCGTTCCTAGTTTTGTATCACATACATTTTTATAAGAGGCTACAATTTTTCTATCTTTATTTAAATCTTCTCTAATAAAAGTGATGCCTGAATTAACATCTGCGGGGAGTATTTTTATTTGGGTATTGTTTCCTGTATGCAAACCTACACCTTCACAAAAAACTTTATTTTTTAAAGTTTTTTGGAAACCTAATTTAGCTATATTTAAAGTATCTGGCATAATAATATATCTCTATTGTAACAATATGTTTTTAACAAAAATATTCGTATTTTAAAAATCAAATATTGTAACATTTGTAACAAATAAAATTAAAAATTTTCTACAAACCAATTCTTAATTTTTTGAATATATACATAATAATTGTCAGATTTATTAGTTTTATTAGACAAATTAGTATTAATATCATTATTTTCCATTATAGAAAAATTTAATAAGCTGCATACAGCTGAAAAAGAAGGACTCTTCATATTCTCAGGTAAGGCTGCAATATTTTGCGGCTTTCCCAATCTAACTTTTTTATTTAATATATTACTTGAAAAATCTAGTAAGCCATCCATTTGTGCAACTCCTCCAGTTATTACCACCCTATTTGCAATTATATCGTTATATCTACTTTCCTGAATTAGCTCATTAATTGTATTTATAATTTCAAATATTCTTGGTTTAATTACAGATATTAAATCTCTCCTTGTAATTTCAATGGAGTCATTATCTTCACCTAAGGCATTAACTTCTATAGTAGAAAGAGAATTTTCTAATTCTTCAATTAACTGTCCGTTAATAATTTTAATTCTTTCCGAATTTGAAAGTGATAGTGAAAAGATTCTAGATATATCATTTGTAACCATATTACCGCCTAAAGGAATTACCTTCGAGTATAACATAGCTCCATTATAAAACATTGATATAGATGATAAAGTAGCACCTATGTCAATTAAAGCCACACCTAACTCTTTTTCTTCCTCAGATAATAAAGAGACTCCAGTTGCATAAGGGGTATAAACAATTTTTTCAATTTCTAAATCAGAATTCTTAACAACATTTTCTATATTTCTTAGTGTATTTGTATCAGCGCTAATGATACTAATCTCTAATCCCAATTTATCTCCAAACATACCTAACGGACTTTTTACTCCTTTATTTCCATCTATGGAATACTGAAATGGAATAATATGCAAAATAGATTTATTTTCGATATTATGTTTCTCAGATAAAAAGTTATAAGCTTTATTCAAGTCGCCCTGACTAATAATTGCACCTTTCAAATCAACTTCAATATTAATATTTTCAATATCAATATTAACCGATGAAAAACCAATAATAACTTTCTTTATTCTTAAAGAGGCCATTTTTTCAGCACTTGCAACACAATTTCTAACTGAATTTTCTAAAGCACTCATATCAGTTATAACTCCTGATACTAAGCCTTTAGATTCTTGAAAACCAGCTCCAACTATTGATATATTATTGTTCTTATCCAATTTAGCAATTAAGCAACAAATTTTACTAGAACCAACATCTAATACAGCCACAATAGGACTTTTAGAAAAGTAAGAATAATTAAACCACTTAGATTTCATCATAATTATCTTCAGTCAACCGATTTATACTTTAAACTAACTCTATCTTGAATTCTCAAGTCAATAAAAGTTAAATTATTATAATCTATATTATTATCTAGCTTATATAAAGCATCCAATGAATTTAAAGCATTAAAATTAGGTAATTTTATAAAAAAATCTTGTTTAAAAAAAATATTCCATCTTCTTGAGTCTATTCTTTCTATTTTAGTGACTTTAAAATTAAAAGAATTCAATTTATTTATTATTAACGGAAGTTCATTAATATTTAATAATGCATCTTTTCCATATAAAAGAAATAAATTTTCAAATCTATTATCCTCAATTTTTTTAAATTTTATTCCATCTTTATTAATTAAATAAATTGTATTAGACTCATCTATATATCTACTAAAAGGAATGTATTCATAAATTTCAATTTCTAATTTTCCCATCGGCAATAAATAAACACTGCTTTCTTTTACCCAAGATAATTTATTTAAATTTTGCCTTATATTTTTAACATTTATATTTACAAGTAACTCACCAATAGAGACATCTATAGCGTCTATAATATTAATCTTACTTTCATTAATTCTACCAGATAAATAAACTTCATTTAGCACAATATCAGAATATGATGAAAACTTCTTTAATGTCTGGCCTGATATATCAAGAAAAAATTCTTTTTTAAAAAAAATAAATAATAAACCAGATATTAACAAAAATAATAATATTTTTTTAAAAATTCTCATCAAATCAGAGCATCTTCAATAATTTTAGTAATTAAATCATCAAAACTCAAACCATTATTTTTTGCAATTTTAGGAACTAATGAATGTTTCGTTAAACCTGGTAAAGTATTTATTTCTAATAGAACCGGTGCTTTAGATTCTTCATTAGGAACTATAAAATCTGATCGAGTAACTCCCTTACAGCCTAGAGAAGTATGGGCAGATAAAGCAAAATTTTTTAATAGAGTTTTTTGATTTTCACTTAAATCCTCTGGAATAATATACTTTGTATTATTACTTTCATACTTAGATTTATAATCATAAAAATTTTCCTCAAACTTAATCTCAATCATACCTAAAACTTTATTATCTATGACTGCCACAGCAACTTCCTTACCTTCAATATAAGATTCAACTAAAAAGTTTTTATCATTAAATTTAAGATTATTTAAAATAGTATCTTTATCAATAATATTTACACCTATACTTGACCCTCCATCTATAGGTTTAATGATAAAAGGTCTGTCAAAAGGTTCTTTATTTTTTATATCATCAATATTACTTACTGTGCTTTTAGCAATATTTATATTAACTGATTTAAATACTTTTTTAGCAAGTACTTTATTCATAGCTACTGAGGAAGCTAAAACAGCGGATCCAGTATATGGAGTATTTTTAAATTCACAGATACTTTGTATTACTCCATTCTCTCCGATTCCTCCATGTAATGCATTAAAAACTAGATCAAAATTATCTAATGAATAATTTAAAAATTCACTTTTAGAGATATCTATCTCAGTTACTTTATGTCCTATCCTCAATAAAGAAAATTTGACTGCATTAGCAGACATTAAAGAAACCTCTCTTTCTGTATAACCTCCTGAAAGCAATAATATATTCAAGTCTCACTCCTATTTATTTGAAAACCCTATTTTCAAAATCTCCCATTCGAGTTTTATTCCAGAATTGTCATAAACTCTTTGTTTTACAGTATCACCTAATGATTCAATATCACTTGCCGTTGCATTATTATAATTAATAATAAAGTTAGCGTGCATTTCTGATATCTTTGCTCCGCCTATAGATAAACCTCTACATCCCGCTTCCTCAATAAGCTTCCATGCCTTGTGACCTATTGGGTTTTTAAAAGTTGAGCCCCCTGTTAATTTATTAACAGGCTGTGTTTTGATCCTTTGTTGTTTTAAGTCAAATAAAGATATTGCATCTTTATCTTCAGAAAAATATCTAAATTTAGCAGAAATGATAATAGATCCATCACTTATTGATGTTTTTCTATAAGCCATATCTAATTTATTACGTGATATATTATATAAACCTTTATTTCGATCTAAAATTTGTACTTCATATAAAATATCAGACATTTCTCTACCATAACATCCGGCATTCATTTTAATACTGCCTCCAATTGTACCTGGAATACCCGAAAGAAAATCGTAACCATAAAAATTATTTTTTTTAGCATATCTTGCAAACTTCATATTTAATAAAGATGCTCCTACCTCTATGTAATTTTCATGAATTTTTATTTTACTAAAATTTTCATTTAGTTTAATACCTATTCCTTTTACGCCACCATCTCTAATTATAGTATTAGAAAGTGCTCCTATTATAAATATAGGAATTCTGCTACATAGGTTTTCCAAAAAAAAAATTAAATCCGATTCATCTTCTGGTTCAAAAAGTAATTCAAAAGGCCCACCAACTTTAAACCATGAAGATGAGGACATATCAGCATTGGTTATTAATTTTCCTCTTACATTTGGAATTTTATTTATTAATAAAGACATAACAAATCTTTTCTATAATTTATTGTTGATTATTTTTAACATGGATTTTTGCATACTTCTCGCTTTTTTAGAAATTGATCCTGCTCCTAAAAAAATTATAAAGTCTTTACTTGTAGCTATTTTGCTTAATTCAACCTCCATATAATTTTCATCTTTAAAACAATATACATTTTTGTGACCATTTTTTTTTATTGAATTAACAATTATTTTTTCATTTATATCCTTTATTTTTTTTTCTCCAGCACTATAAATTTTTGTTACATATAAATAGTCAGCGTCTGAGAAAGAATTTATAAATTCATCATATAAATCAATTAGTCTTGTATATCGATGAGGTTCAAAAACAACAATTAATTTGCCTTTACACAATAACTTTGCTGCCTTTAGAGTATTTTTTATCTCAGTAGGATGATGTGCATAATCGTCTATTATTTTTATATTTTTTAATGAGCCTACAAAACTAAATCTTCTTTCGACTCCCTTAAAATTTAGGAGTGAGTCTTTAATAACTTTTTCTGTAATGCCTAATTCTAATGCAACTGCAACTGCAGCCAGAGCATTTCTTATGTTATGTTCTCCTGGAATTGGAATAGCTAAATTTTTAATAAGCTTATTTTTTGATAAATTTCCTTTTTTAATAGTAATATCAAAATAAGTTAAGTAATTTAAAACTTTTACATTAGATACAAGTAAATCAGATTTTTTATTAAAGCCATATGTAATTAACTTTCTATATTTAATATCTTTACATAAATTTTCTGCATCGGGAGAATCTATACATATAAATGCAATACCATAAAAAGGAATATTTTCTACAAAATTTCTAAAAGCTCTATTCAAATTATCAAAAGTTTTATAAAAATCAATATGTTCTCTATCTATATTAGTAATAACTACATATGTAGATGGCAACTTTATAAAAGTACCATCACTCTCATCAGCTTCTACAACCATCCAGTCACTTTTACCTAATCTTGCATTAGTGCCATATGCTTCTATTATTCCTCCATTGACTACTGTAGGATCTAATTTTGCACCTTCTAATAACGAACTGATAAAAGATGTTGTTGTAGTTTTACCATGTGAACCGCCTATAGAAATTGATTTTTTAAATCTCATTAATTCAGCTAGCATATCTGCTCTTCGTACTATTGGTATTTTATTTAATGCCCCTGCAACTAGCTCAACGTTATCTTCTTTTATAGCTGAAGATATAACTATAATACTTACATTATCTATATTTTTTGATTTTTGCCCTATAAATATTTTTATACCCATTTTTTTTAAGCGGTCTACATTAGAGCTTTTAGTAATATCACTCCCACTTACTTTATAACCTAAATTAAATAATATCTCAGCAATACCACTCATTCCTATACCACCTATACCTATGAAATGAATAACACCTATGTCTTTTGAAAAATTCTTCATTATATTATTTTCCATTTAAAATATTTATAGCTAAATTAACTAATTTCTTACTACTTCCATATATTGCATTATTTTTCGCTTTTTCTGACATAATATATAAAGATTTAGTATTAAAAATAATACTTTTAAGCTTATTAATTAATCTATCTGTATCAGCTAGTTCTATTTCACTTATAATACGTCCTGCCCCCATTTTATTTATCATTAAAGCATTCTTCATTTGATGATTATCTGAAGATATCTCTAAAGGAATCATTATTGATGGACGTCCAGAAATTAAATTTTCTGCTAATGTACCCGCCCCACTTCTACATATAATTAAATGGCACCAATTTAAACTACTTGGCATATTTTCAATATATATTTCTAATTTAAACTTAATAGAGGATTTATCATATAATTTTTTTACGTAAGAATAATTTTCTTTCCTTACTTGTTGTAATATAGATATTTTATTTTGTAACTTTTTTGGAAGCTTACATAGAGCTTTAGTAATTTTAGTAGCCATAACTTCGGCTCCTAGACTTCCTCCTGTAATTAAAATATTAATCAATTCTTTTTTATGCAGTGTATAGTTTTTTTTACGTATTTTTTCTATATCTTCTCTAACTGGCATACCAATAACACTATATTTATAATGATCATTATTATCTAATTTAGGGAAAAATGTTGTTAGGTGATTGGCATATCTGTATAAAAGCTTATTAGCTTTTCCTAAAATAGAGTTTCCTTCATGAAGAATAATTGGAACTCTAAAAACTTTAGATATTATAAGAGGTGCAACGGTTATTCCTCCGCCAAAACCATAGCTTAAAACTGGTTTATATTTTATTGTAAAATATAATGATTGAAAAATTGCGTAAAAAAATAAATATATAGAGATTGAATTTTTGTAAATACTACTTTTATATATACCTCTTCCTTTAACACACAAAAGTTTAAAATTTTTATTTTTAAAATTTTTATTTACAAAATTAAACATCCTAAAGTCAGTAATGAATATTACTTTATAATTGTTCTTTATAAGTTCACTGCTAACCTGAATAGCTGGAAGTACGTGACCGGCAGTTCCTCCACCAACAATAAATATATTTTTAGTATCTTTCATATTTATGCCTACTATAATCTTTTTTTGTCAAGGCTAGAACTATACCCATACTAATAGAAATTGATAACAAAGAAGAGCCTCCATAACTAATAAATGGAAAAGTTATTCCCGTGGTAGGAACAATCCCTAAAGTAACAGAAACATTTAACAAGACTTGTATACCGAATAATATTAATAAACCTCCTACAGCTAGAAGAGAAAATAAATCATTTTTAACGTATACTCTTATTAAACCTCTTATTAAGATGGAACAGGATAATAATAATATTATAATACAAAAAATAGCACCAAATTCTTCTGCTATAACAGGAAATATAAAATCTGTGTGTGCATCAGATATTTTATTTTTAATAATTCCTCCACCCGGACCATTACCTAAAAAACCACCAGACTCATATGCCAAAAAAGAATTATTAATCTGATCATAGCTTTCACAGGGTGAATTTAAAAAACAATCAATTCTTCTTTTAACATGTGGAAATATATAATAGCCTAATGTAATGCCTGCTCCCAATAAGCTAAATAATAAAAAAAACCATCTTAATGATATGCCAGCTAAAAATAGTTGTCCCGACCAAATAAGTATTATTATTACAGACATGCCTAAATCTGGTTGCTCAAGCAAAAATAAAAGAATAGAAAATAATAATATTAAAGAAAAATGCAAACTTGAAACAAATTTAGGAAAATATTTAATAGTTTTGTATTTATTAGCAATTAGATAGGCGGTAACTATAACAAAAAAAGGTTTAATAAATTCTGAAGGTTGAACTGAAAAGCCTCCAATTATTAACCATCTACTTGCACCTTTAATATCTGGACCCATAATCATGACTAAAAATAATAATATAAAACATAAAATAAAACCCATTATACTTAATCTAATAATTCCTTTAATAGATAAAAAAGTTGTAAATAGCATAGCAGAAATAGATAAAAATAAATAAGATATATGATGAGTAAAAAAGTGTAATTCAGGTAAATTATTTCTTATGGCTACTGAAGACCCTGCTGCCAATATCATAATTGAACCAATAGTAGCTAATATTAGCATTTGAATTAAATTCCAATGATCAATTGTCCACCACCATCTTGATAATACACTTTTATCATTTCGAGCTATAAAAATCATTTTAACCTTTTAGTTTAAATATTTATTAATCTCATCAGAAAAAAAATTTCCTCTTTGCTCATAACTTAAAAATTGATCATATGATGAACATGCAGGGGAAAATAAAATAGTCGAATTATATCTTATATTTTTAGTAAAGTTCATCGCATCTCTTACTGCATTTTTTAAATTTGTAACATTTTTGCAATAGAAATAATCACCAAAATAATTAACAAATTCATCTGCAGATTCTCCAATAAAATAAGCCACTTTAATTGAATTAATATTATCTTTTAAGTAAGAAAATTTTTCATTTTTTCTTATTCCACCAGCTATCCATATAATGTTCTCAAAACAATTTAGAGCAGCATTACAAGATACTAGATTAGTAGATTTTGAATCATTAATTACTTTTAATTTAGAGTCTTTGTAAATTAGCTCTAACCTATGCGATAAACCTTTAAATGTTGGTAAATATTTTTTAATTTCTTCATTAGTAACTCCAAGATTTTTAACACTTGCAATCGAAATTAAAATATTCTCAATATTATGTTTTCCTATTAAGAATGTTAAGTCTTTAACATCTGAAATAAAAATGTTTTTATTATTTAAATTATCAAAAACCTTACCTTCCTCTATATATATAGTATTTTTTAATTTTTTCTTTAAAGATATTTTAATGATTTTAGGTTTAACTTTACGATTACTAATTCGATTACAAACTTTTAAAGCTTCTTCATTATCTATATTTATTATTGCAATATCATTTAAATCTTGATTCATAAATAAATTTTCTTTTGCAATTATATATTTTTCATAGCTGCCGTGCCAATCAATGTGATCGGGAGAAATATTAGTTAATATTGTCATGTTAGGTTTTATATTTTTTACAACATCTAGCTGAAATGACGAAGCTTCTATTACAAAAATATTTGGCTTTATATCAGATTTTAGCTGCAAAACTGGTACTCCTATGTTACCTCCAATGATAGATTGTTTTTTTGCCGATATTAACAAGTGATGAATTAAAGCCGTTACAGTAGATTTACCATTTGAACCAGTAATAAAAATGAAGGTGTTGTTGTTTTTTGACTCTTTCTGCCAAAATAAATCTAAATCTCCAATAATATTTATCTTATATTTTTTAGCTAATTTTATAATACTGTGATTAGGTTTTATACCTGGACTTACAAATAATAATTCTATTTGTTTTAAGTTCTTTGAAAAATTTAAATTTAATATTTCAATATCTTTTAAAGCAATATTATTTCTTACTTTTTTTATATCATCCCATACTATCATTTTCTTAGAATTATCTCTAAAAAAATTAATCGCAGATATACCAGTCAAACCTAAACCTAATATTCCAATATTTTTATTTTTTAAATTATTCATATTATCTTAATTTTAAAGTTGCTAAACCTATTAATGCAAGTATTACAGCTATAATCCAAAACCTAATTACTATAGTAGATTCTGACCAACCTTTTTTTTCAAAATGATGGTGTAATGGCGCCATTTTGAAAATTCTTTTTCCTGTTAATTTAAATGATAATACTTGAACTATAACAGAAGCTGCTTCTAAAACAAATAAACCACCTACAATAGCAAGTACGATTTCGTGCTTTATTATTACACTTATAATTCCTAAAGCTGCTCCAGCAGATAAAGAACCAGTATCTCCCATAAATACACTTGCAGGAGGAGCGTTGAACCAAAGAAACCCTATTCCAGCGCCTACGAGGCTGGAGCATAAAACTATTAATTCTCCACTACCTTCAATATAAAACAAGTTTAAATAGCTAGAAAATATGGTATTCCCAACTAAATAAGCAATAGCTCCAAAAACACTAGCTACAATGATTATAGGAACAATGGCTAATCCATCTAACCCATCTGTCAAATTGACAGCATTAGACGATCCAACAACTACTAAAGTAGAAAAAATACACCATATTACAAAACCTAAATATAAAGTGGTATCTTTTAAAAAAGGAAAAGCCAACATTCCTTGCAGAGAAACATCTGAAATTAAATAAATCCAGATTGCTGCTATAATAGTTATTAGAATTTGAAATATAAGTTTTAGCTTACCGGATAATCCTTTATGATTATTTTTTAAAATTTTTAAATAATCATCAATAAAACCAATTAAACCAAAACCAAATGTAATATATAAAACTATCCAAATGTATAAATTAGAGAGATCAGCCCATAATAAAGTAGATATTATTAAAGCACCTAAAATAATTACTCCACCCATTGTAGGAGTACCTCTTTTCATCTCAAGATGCCAATCTGGCCCATCTGTTCTAATCGGCTGACCTTCTTTTTGATTTGATTTTAACCAGTTAATTATTTTAGGAGCAAACAAAAATACTATTGATAATGAAGTTATTAAAGCTATTCCGCTTCTAAAAGATAAATATCTGATTATGTTTAAGAAACTATAGTCTTCTATCAGTGAAGTTAATAAATAATATAACAATTTATTTACCTTTAAATTTAGCGATTAGTTTTTTTACAATTATTTCCATTTTCATATGTCTCGACCCTTTAACTAGAATACAATCTTTAGGCTTTATTAAATTGATTATTTTATCTTCTTCATAATTAGAAAAATTCTCTATCCAGATACAATCAATAACATTTAAACATATCTTATATAATTTTTTTGTCTTATTTCCTACGAATACAACTATAGCAACATTATATTTAATTAAATAATCATATAATTCTTTATGTAATTTTTCTGAAAAAGAACCTAACTCCCCCATTTCACCAAAAATTAACACTTTTCTATTGTTATTTGCAATTTCATTAAAAGAAGCAAGTGAAGCAATCATAGAACTTGGGTTTGCGTTATATGTATCATCTATTAAAATCGAATTCTTTTTATTAATGACTAAGTTATATTTATTACCTCTTCCTGCAGGAAGGGTTGCCTTAGTTAAATTTTTTAAACCTTTGTTAATATCACAATTAGAAATCAATAAACTTCCTATTACCGCTAATGAGTTTATTGCTTGATGCTGTCCATCTAGAGAGATATTATAATTATATATCTTTCCAAAGCCTTCAGCTATGATTTTTTGTCCATTTTTTTGTGGCACTCGTTCAATCAGACGTATATCTGCATTTTTATTTAATCCATATGATAAAATATTTTTTTTACTAAACCTTTTAGTATATTTTTTTATTTCATTAAAATAATTATCACTATTGATTAAAATATATCCATTTTTTTTTATTCCATCGAATATTTCTACTTTTGCCTTTACAATATCATTTATAGAATCAAAATTGCCTATATGAGCTTCAGATATATTAGTAATAATAGCTATATCAGGTTTAACTAATTTACTTAAAAAACTAATTTCATTAAAACTATTCATGCCTAACTCAAAAATACCATAATTTATATTTCTTGGCATATTAGCTAATGAAAATGGAACTCCTACTTGATTATTAAAACTACCAGGATTTGTAAATGTAGCACCTAAAGTTGAAAATGCCTGCCCAAGCATTTCTTTTGTAGAAGTTTTTCCTGAACTTCCTGTAATAGCAATTATTTTTTTAGAATTATTAGAACGTTTTCTGGATTCTTTTGCTAAAAGAATTAAACTTTTATATACATCATTAACCTGAATTATATTTATTTTATTTCTAAATTCTTCATAAGGTTTTTTGACTATTATAGAAGTAGCTCCAGCCTTAATTGCCTCTATAATGAAATCATGACCATCAAATTTAGTACCTGGCATTGCTAGAAAAATGTTTCCAGGTTTGACCTTTCTACTATCAATTTCTAATGAATTGCATTGCCAGTTATTTTCTATTACTAAATTAAAAATATTAGAAATTTCATCAGCGCTCCATAAATTTTTATCTGTTTTAATTGACAAGGCATTAATCCTTAACAAGTACTTTTTTAATTACTTTTGCATCATCAAAATATAAGTGTCTACCCTTAATTTCTTGAGTACTTTCATGCCCTTTGCCAGCTATAAGTAATATATCCCCTTTCACAAGTTTTTTTATTGTATTAATAATGGCAATTCTTCTATCAGCAATATCAATAGCATCAGGGCAATATTTTAATATTTCTCTTCTTATTTTTTTAGGGTCTTCGTATCTAGGATTATCATCAGTAATTATGTTTATATCAGAGAATTTATGAGCTATTTTTCCCATATCTTTTCTTTTTCCTTGATCTCTATCTCCTCCACATCCAAAAACTAAATATAATTTATTTTTCACGTAAGGTCTTAGTGAACATAAGACATTTTCTAAAGCATCAGGAGTATGAGCATAATCAATATAAATTTCAGCACCTTTAATATTTCTAATTAATTCGATTCTTCCAGGCGGAGATTTAATAGTTCTCGATAAATTTTCTATTTCTTTCCTTTTAAAGCCCATTTCTATCATTATACAAATGGCAGTTAATAAATTATCAATTTGATAATTTCCAATAAGTCTTGAAAAAATAATACTGGTAGTATTTTTATAAAAAATTTTCACTTCATAATTTTTATCTTTTAATCTTAATAATTTATATCTAAATACCGACGTACTAGATTGTCCTAATGTAATTACCTTCATATTATTTGACTTGGCTACCTCAATGAATTCATTTTTTTCACTTATATTATTATTAATTATAGCTATCCCATTTTTAGCAAAGTTTGAGAAAAGTTTTTTTTTTGTATTTTTATAATTATTAAAATTTTTATGATAATCTAAGTGATCTCTTGATAAAGAAGTAATAGCAACAATATTAAAATCTATTCCATCTAATCTAGACTGGTCTAAGCCATGACTAGAAACTTCAATGACTACATTTTCTACTTTTTTAGAATATAATTTATTTAAGTTTGAAACTAAAACTTCAGATTCTGGTGTTGTCAAATTACTATTCTTTTCAATTTTCTTATAATGAGTCCCAAGAGTACCTATAGAAGCTGTTTTACCAGATACTAATTTTGAAAATTGATGAACATACCATGCAACTGAGGTTTTTCCATTAGTTCCTGTAATTCCTACTATATTTTTAAATTTATAATTAGAAAATTTATTACAAATTAGAGCATATAATTTTCTTGGATTCTTGTGGGTTATTACCTCAATATTAGAATGTTTAATATATTTAAAATCTTTATCACTTACAATAATTAAAACAGCACCATTTTTGATTGCTTGAGGAATATAATCTATCCCATTATTAATTTTACCACTGAGAGCAACAAATATATATTTTTTTTTAATTTTTCTTGAATCACATGAGATTCCATTTACTTCAATATTACTAATATTTTTATTATTTTTTGTTTTAGGTAATAAATTATATAATTTAATCATAGAATTATAATTCGTTATAATTAGTACTTTTTACTCCTAATATTGGAGCAATATGAGTAATAATATTTTTTGAAATTGGTACCGCATTAAATCCCGCAGTTCTTCCCCATACTCTCGTTTCTTCTAGAGCCTTAGGCTCATCTAATAGAATAAATAATGCATACTTAGGTTCATCAATAGGAAAAAATGATATAAAAGAAGAAACTACCTTTTTATGACTTTGTTTTCCATCTATAAATTTATTTGAAGTACCAGTTTTACCGCCTACCTTATATAATTTTGATTGTATTTTCTTTGCTGTACCTTCAACTACAACATTCCTATAGTATTTCTTCATTGTTTCAGTCACTTTTGTTGAAAATACTTTAATTCTCGGTCTAATAATATATTTATCATCTTTAACAACCATAGGTTCTATGTACTCACCTTCATTAAGTGTCGCAGATAAAGCAGAAATTGCATGCATTGGAGATATATTTATACTATGTCCATAAGACATTAACACTAAATCTAATTCTTTTACTTTATCTTGAGGTATTACAACAGGATTCACTGATTCAAAGATACCTGTATCTAGTGGCTTATTAAATCCTAAGTTTTTAAAATAACTATATTGACTGTTTATTCCAAGTTTTTGTGCAATTTGAGCCGTTCCTATATTTGAAGAATAAGTAAAAACTTCTTCTAAATCTAATATTCTATCTTCCCCATGATAGTCAGTTATTGTTTTACCTCTTAATTTTAAAGGCTCTCTCACATCAAATTTACTATCATTTGTGACCAAATTATCATTTAATGCGGCCGCTATGGTAAATGATTTAAAAATAGATCCCATTTCATATACGCTATTGGTTATTTGATTTTTTGTTGGTGTAAAACTTGCATATACATTAGGATCAAAGCTTGGCAAACTGACACCAGCAATAACTTCTCCTGTATTAATTTCTAAAACTATTCCTACAGCAGCTTTATATTTATATAAATCTATGCCTTTTATTAATTCTTGATATACACGAAATTGAACTCTTGTATCAATTGTTAAATGAATATTTTTTCCTTTATTTAAAATATTATTATATTTTTTTTCTACGCCTGCTAAACCATCTTTTTCTGTACCCAAATAACCTATAATATGACTAATTTCATCATTATATGGATAAACTCTTAAATATTCTTTCTCAAAATTTAAAGCTGGTTCTCCAATTTTATTAATTTTTTTTGCAATATTTGGAGCTAAATGTCTTGCTATATATTGAAAATTTTTATCCTCGTTAAGTATTTTTTTTAATTTATTTTCACTTAATTCAGGAATTAACTGTAATAATATTTTTGTTGTGTTTTTTATATCATATATTTGATTTTTATTTTTATATAAAGACCATGAAGGCATAGAAATGGCAACTATATTGCCATTTCTATCTAATATATCCCCTCTTTTACTATTTATTGTAATAGCTGTATTTGAATAGTCTTTCGCTTTAAGTGGCTTAGATACCTCTATTAATTTAATATTAACGGTTATAAATGAAACAAAAAATATAACAGCTATAGCTATAATTCTTTGCTTACATTTATCTATTATTGATTTTTCTAAACCATCAACTTTAATGCTTTTATCAGCATTTATCAAAATTTATCTCATTCTTTAAAAATTTACTCTTTTTGTCTTCTTAGAAAAGCTGGGATATCTAGGGTATCTTCGTTACTATTTTTATCAGCAGTTTTCATTGAAATATCTGGTGAAAGTGATAATTCTTCTTTCTCAACTACCTCATTATCATTTTTATTTTCTTCAATATTAGATATCAATTCTTCATCATTAGAATTTATATTATCATTTTTTCTACTAGAATTTCCAAATAATGCCTTTGCTGAAAATCTCTTAATAATACCTTCTTGTTGTTTGGTTTCTATTTCCTTATTTTCTATAACCTCTTCTTTAATATTAGATGAAGCATTTAAGACTTCAGCTTCTGTAAAAGGATCAAGTTTTACTTCTTCGTCTTGGTTTATTACTTTTTCAATAATTTCTGGTTCTGGAGGAATAAATGGCTCTTGAGTATTTGTAATTTTTTCTTCAATAACTTCTTCTTTTAAATCTAAACTCGTAACCTCTTCCTCAAATGGAGTAGTTTGATTATTATTTTTTATAGTTTCGTTTGAATTTATACTTGCCTTATCTTCATTATTATTTAGAGCATTTGTATTAATATCTGAAATAATATTCTCTACATTATTAGATTTTTTAGGACAGTCTATACCTGTTGCTACGACTGAAACCCTTATACTGTTATGCATACTATCATCTTGAGAAGCTCCAAATATTAAGTTTACATCATCATCAGATTGTTGGCGAATATGATCTACTATCTCATCTACCTCAAATAAAGTTAAATCGGGACCACCAGTAATATTTACTAATACACCTCTTGCGCCTGCCAATGAAACATCGTCTAATAAAGGGTTTGCTATAGCTGCAGCAGCTGCATCTAATGCTCTATTATCACCTTCTGCATCTCCCGTACCCATCATAGCTTTGCCCATTTCCATCATTACTGATCTTACATCTGCAAAATCTAAATTAATAAGCCCAGGCATAACCATTAAATCTGTTACTCCCCTTACACCTGAATATAAAACTTTATCTGCCATTTTAAATGCATCAGAAAAAGTAGTTTGAGCATTAGCAACTCGAAATAAATTTTGATTAGGAATAACAATTAAGGTATCTACCGACTCTTGTAATTCATTGATACCTTCCTCAGCTAATCGCATTCTGTTTTTTCCTTCAAACTGGAAAGGTTTTGTTACACAACCCACAGTTAGTATCCCTCTTTCTCTTGCTGCCTTTGCGATGACAGGAGCAGCTCCAGTTCCTGTTCCTCCGCCCATTCCAGCCGTAACAAAAAGCATATGCGTTCCATCTATATGTTCTAATATTTGATCTAACGATTCATCTGCCGCTGCTCTTCCTATTTCAGGTCTTGCGCCAGCACCTAAACCTTGCGTTACATTAGCTCCTAATTGAACTCTCATTTGAGCTTGGGAATTTGCAAGAGATTGAGCGTCTGTATTAGAAACAATAAATTCAACTCCTTCTAAATGTGAAGAAATCATATTATTGACGGCATTACATCCTGCTCCCCCAACTCCAATAACTGTTATCCTAGGTTTAAGCTCGTGAGTAGGAGGTACACTTATATTAATTGACATATTTATTCTCCATTTTTATTAAAATATTAAATTGTTTATTATTTAAATTATTATTAAAAAAAGTTATCAACATTATTAATTTATCTCCTTTAAAATAGGATTAATATTATCTATATTTTTTGATGTAATAGTATTTTTAGATTTAATAAAAGAAATGTCTTTAAGGGGAAGAGGTTTAAGTTTTAAATATTTATTATTTAAAAACTCAATATTTTTAGCATTAGTAAGATATGACCATTCTGCATCTACCAACCTGATTTTTTCATCTATTTCTATAATTTTATTTTTTACTATTTTTAGCTTTAATTCTTCATTTTTTAATTCATTACTTAACCACATTGACCATACTGTTCCAGTTATAGAAAAAATTATAATAAAAATTGTTAAAAATCTCATCATGCCGCGTCATCCATATTATTTATTTTTTCTGCGCATCTTAACTTAGCTGATCTTGCTCTATAATTAGACTTCAATTCTTCATTACTAGCCATTAAAACTTTTTTTGTAATTAGCTTAAAAGAAGGCCTAAGTTCAGCTGATTGAGAGTATATATTTACAGAGTGTCTATGTGGATTAGAATTAAAACCACTTTTACTTCTTAAAAATTTTTTTACTATTTTATCTTCTAAAGAATGAAAACATATTACAACTAATCTCGCTCCAGGTGCTAATAAATTTTCAGCGTCGCTTAAAGCATTTTCTATCTCATCAAGCTCATCATTAACTTTTATTCTCAATGCTTGAAAAGTTTTGGTTGCTGGATCAATTTTAAGTTTTGAATTATTGCCTATTGCTGTTCTAACTATATTAGCTAACTCCATAGTTGATGTGATTGATTTATTTTTTCTATAACTTACTATAGCGTTTGCTATTCTTCTTGCTTTTCTCTCTTCGCCAAGAGTGTATATAATATCATTTAATGTTTTTTCATCAGCTTTATTTATAATATCTTCTGCTGACTTTCCTATTTTTTCCATTCTCATATCTAACGGACCATCATTTTTAAAAGAAAAGCCTCTATCAGGATTATCAATTTGCATAGAAGAAACACCTAGATCAAATAGTATACCTCCGTCTATTGAAGAAATCCCGTTACTCTTTAAAAGAAACTTTAGCCTTCCAATATTACCAGCTATAAATTTAAAATTATTAGGAAATTTACTTTTAATTTTTTTAGTTAATATTTGAACAGTCGGATCTCTATCTATTGAAATAACATTACAATTAGCAGATGAAAGAATCATTTTAGTATGGCCTCCTGCCCCAAAAGTACCATCAACATATGTAAGGCCATCTCTGATATTTAAATTTTCGATCACTTCTTCAGATAAAACTGGAGTATGACTATTTTTCAAAGTATTGTTATGAGAAATAATTTTTACCACTATTTTATCCTTAATTATTTATGATTTATTTTTTCTTCTTTTATCCATATAAGACTTTGCTCTAACTAGATATTCATCAAATATACTTGGATTCCAAATTCTAAATCTTCTTCCCATTCCTACAAATAATGCCTCAGAAACAATATTAATTTCATTTCTCAAAGCATCTGATAAAATAACTCTTCCTTCTGAATCAAAAGATAAGACAGATCCGCCAAATAAAACCGTTGACTCATATTCATTTTCTTCAAGCAAAGAATCATTTAAATCTAATTTATTTTGAAGCAATTCTAAATAATTTCGAGGAAAAGCATCAATTGCTTTTTCTGAAAGAGAAGATTGAGCAATAATTCCAGAAAAATCTTTACTAATTAAACTAGGTCTCCATCCGGCCGGCACAGAAACTCTACCTTTTTTATCCACTTTATTTAAATATCTTCCAATAAAATCTGACACTTTAAATTACCTTTACCATAAGTTTTGTTCCATATTTGGAAAATTATGGGTTTTTATAGTAATACCATGGGAATGTATGGTTCGTCAAACATAGATTAATTATTTTAATATTAATTAAAAATATATCAGGCAGCCTATAAGCCGGGTTCTGTCAAGAGTGACTATTCATCTTGAATATTTGTTACCAAATATTTCTTGCAACCTACCCAACAACACGCTGAAAACATCGTCACTAATTAAATAGTTTGTTGTTTCTACTTGGTCTTGCTCCCAGTGGGGTTTACCTTGCCATTTAAGTTACCAAAAATGCGGTGAGCTCTTACCTCGCCATTTCACCCTTACTTAAAAAATTAAGCGGTATATTTTCTGTGGCACTAATCCCTAAAGTTTCCTCCGCCGGGAATTACCCGGCACTGTGTTTCCATGGAGCCCGGACTTTCCTCTCTTTAAGAGCAGTCACTCAGCCACCTGATATAAATATTATAAAATAATTTAATTAATATTCAATAAGAAGATCTAATTTTATTAAACTCCATGTTAACGGAATAAGCAATCTTAAGTAAATCACCTTTTTTAATTGCTTCTAAGTCATACGGAATAAAACGTCTTTTAAACGCAAAGATACTATCTTCATAATAATTCTTCACATCGTATCCGATATTTAATAAAGAATTATATAATAATTCATCGGGATGCTCAGCAGTAGGCACATCTAGTACATTTTCTGGCCAAATAGATAAGTTCTTCTTTGCAAGTCTGTGCCAATCAAATTTTTCACCTGGATCTAATTTTCTAGAAGGAGCAATATCAGAATGACCAAGTATTCTATCTATTTTTATATCATATTTATTTATAAGAAATTTTATTAACTTCTCTAATATTTCATATTGCTCAATAGTAAACTCTCTATAACCATATTTATGTCCAGGATTAACTAATTCTATACCTATTGATGTTTCATTAAGGTTTTTTCTATCCAACCATTTAGATACACCCGCATGCCACGCAACTTTATCATCCTCTACTAATTGCAATAATTTTCCTTTTTCATCTATGAAATAATGAGCACTTACTTTAGACTTTTCATTACATAAATAATTTAAGGCGGATTTTGCACTATCCATACCAGTATAGTGTAAAATTATTGTATCAATTGTATTTAAGCTATTTCTTATGCTGTAATTAGGTGATTTATGTTTGTTACAAATTGATAAATTCATAAATTCTTATCTTTTCTATATTTAACAATTCTCTCGTATGCCTTATTAATATTTCCTAATCTTTCATTTGCAAATTTTAAAAATTCTTCAGGTAAACCTTTTGAAATTAAAGTATCTGGATGATACTCTTTTACTAATTTAAAATATTTCTTTTTTATTTCTCCATCAGAGTCAGAAGGATCTGACAACAAAATTTTATAATCATTATTTAAATCTATTTTATTAACAATATTTGTAAATTGAGATTTAATTGAGTCTATAATTTCCTCTGGCATATTAAAAATTGATGCAATATCTCTAATCATTCTCTCTTCATTTAAATGAAGTTCGCCGTCTGCAAAAGCAATTTTGTATAAAGAATTTATAAACTCAACATATAATTCTTGCTGATTTCCAAAAACCGACTTTAATTGTTTTGCATATACCTCAAAACCTTCAGAAGTTTTTTTTGCATTATTAAAAATTTTACCAATTGCACCTTCGTCTTTTGGGTCGAAATCAAAAACCTCTCTAAATTTTATTATTTCATTGTCAGTAACTTTTCCATCTGCTTTGGTTAATTTTGCTGCTATTACTATTACACCTGTGGCGAAAGCTAATTGTTTTTCACTTTCATTATATTGCTCATAACTATTACTACTATTGGCAGAGCTACCTTCATTTATTAACCTAGAATCTCTTTTTCTTATATTATCAATTTTATGACCCAAGGCTAAACCTAACAATGCACCTAGTGGTCCACCCAGGACCATTCCTGTTCCTCCTCCTAAAATTTTTCCCCAAATACTCATAAAATCATCCTTTATAATAATCATTTAATATTTTAACTATAATAAAAATTAAAATATATTAATATATTTATTAGGAGAAATTAATTGAGCAATAATAAACTTAATAATAAATGGAATTTCTGGATAGATAGAGGAGGAACATTTACGGATATTGTTGCGAAAGATCCATTAGGAAAATTTTATAAAAAAAAAATATTATCTCATAACCCATTATTTTACGAAGACTCAATCATAGCTGGTATAAAATATTTTTTAAAAACAAAACCAAAAAGTAAAATTAATTCAAGTTTAATTAATGAAGTAAGAATTGGAACAACTGTTGCCACTAATACATTACTTACTAGAACAGGAGATAAAACTTGTCTTTTAATTACAGAGGGATTTAAAGACTCCCTTCAAATTGGGGATCAAACAAGGCCAGATATATTTGCAAGACAAATACTCTCTAAAAAAAATTTATATAAAGATGTATATGAAATTCAAGAAAGATTATCATCAACCGGAACAATTTTATTAAGATTAAATGAATTTAAAGCAAGGAATATACTGAAAAAAGTAATTAAAAAAGGTTATAAGTCTCTAGCAATTGTGTTGATGCATTCATGGAAGTATCCAAAGCATGAAAAAAAACTAGGAAATATTGCTAAAAAAATGGGATTTAAAAATATTTATTTAAGTCATAAAACTGCTCCCCTAATAGGACTAAACAGTAGAGGAGATACCACTATAATTAATGCTTATTTAACACCTAAACTATCTAGGTATACATCCGAAATTAATAAAAAATTAAAAAATACAAAAATTTTTTATATGCAATCTTCTGGGGGATTAACATCTTCTAAAAACTTTCAAGGAAAAGATGCAGTATTATCTGGACCAGCCGGAGGAGTAATTGCTGCTGTAGAAATAAATAAACATAATAAAGAATATAGCGGACTCATAGGAATTGATATGGGAGGAACATCAACTGATGTGTTTCATTATGAAGGTAATTATGAGAGATCTCTAGAAAATAGTATCTCAGGAAATAAAATTAAGGTTCCGATGCTTAGTATAAATACCATTGCTGCTGGTGGAGGGTCTATGATCAGTTTTGATGGATTAAAAATTAATATAGGCCCTAAAAGTGCGGGAGCAATTCCTGGGCCAGCTTGTTATGGATTAGGAGGACCAGCAACAATTACAGATTGCAATCTAGTTTTGGGGTATATACAAGCTTCAAACTTTCCAAAAATATTTGGAAAAAATGGTAATAGTTATCTTAATATTAATGCTTCCATAAAAGCTCTAAAATTGATCTTAAAAAAAATTCAAAAGAATTTTAATAAAACTATGACTATAGAAGACCTAGCACTTGGAAGTATAAATATAGCTAATGAAAATATGGCTAATGCCATAAGACATATTTCAATAGAAAAAGGTCATGACATAAGTAATCATGCATTAATAGGTTATGGAGCTGCTGCAGGCCAACATATATGTGAAGTGGCAGATGCTTTAAACCTTAAAACTATAATTATTCATCCATTTTCTAGCGTCTTAAGCGCTTATGGGATGGGCTTTGCAGAAATTAAAAGTATTAAAAACAGAACAATTGAAAAAAATATTAATACTTATTTTAATAAAATTCCTAATGACTTTAAAATAATTCAAAATATAGCATTTAAGGAACTATCTGCTGACGAACCTTCTTTAAAAATTGAACAAGTTAAAATTAATAAAATTATTAGCCTTAAATATGAAAATACGGATAGTTTTATTAACGTTCCTCTAAAAAATTTATCTTTATGTTTAAAAAATTTTAAAAAATTATATAAAAACAGGTACGGTTTCTTACATGGAGGCAAGAACATCATTATTGACCATATTTCTATAGAAATGTCCATTCATAATAAGAATTCTAATATCAAAACAAATCAAATAAAAAAAAATTATAATGTAAAAAATAATGGATACTGTAGAACGTTTATTCGAAATAATTTCAAACGAATTAAAATTTATAAAAGAAATAAATTAAAATTTGGAGACTGTATTAATGGGCCAACAATAATTTTTGAAGATGACTCATCAATATTTATTCCAGCTAATTGGGAAGCATATATAGATCAAGATAATCAAATTAATATCTCAAAATCAAAAAAAAGTATTCAACAGGTCAAAAATATAAAAACAGTAGATCCAATTCGCCTAGAGATATTTAATAATATGTTTATGTCAATTGCAGAGGAAATGGGAACTGTTCTCAAAAATACTGCTTACTCTATAAATATCAAAGAAAGATTAGATTTTTCGTGCGCATTATTTGATAAAAAAGGGGGATTAATAGCAAATGCACCTCATATTCCTATACATTTAGGAGCAATGAGTGAAAGTATTAAATCCGTAATTAAAAACAATAAACATAATATGTTTGATGGTGACAGTTTTATTCATAATAATCCATACAATGGTGGAACGCATTTACCTGATATCACAGTAATAACTCCTATTTTTATTTCCGATAAAAAAAATCCTAGCTTTTACGTCGCTAGCAGAGCTCATCATTCAGATATTGGAGGTATAACTCCTGGCTCTATGCCCTCTATGTCAAAACATATAAATGAGGAGGGTGCTGTTTTTAACGGAGAAAAAATAGTAAGTCAAGGAAAATTAAAAGAGTCAAAAATTCTAAAAATTTTTAATCAAGGAATATACCCTGCAAGAGATACAAAGTCTAATTTAGCTGACCTAGAAGCACAATTAGCAGCAGCAAACTCTGGAAAAAACAGTATAATAAAAATCGTTGATAAATATACTTTATCCGTAATAAATTTTTATATGAAACAAGTAAAAATTAATGCAGAAAAATCTATAAAAAGGGTTTTACTAAAATTAAAAAATGGTAAATATGAAACATTAATGGATAATGGTTCAAAGATTAATTTAAAAATAACTATTAACAAAAAACAAAAAAGTGCGATATTTGATTTTACAGGTTCTTCTAATCAAGTATCTAATAATTTTAATGCTCCTACCGCTGTTACAAAATCAGCAATATTATATGTATTAAGAACACTGGTAGATAAAAAAATTCCATTAAATGATGGGTGCCTAAACCCAATTAAAATAATCATTCCTAAAAACTCAATACTAAATCCTACATTTCCTGCAGCTGTTGTCGCAGGTAATGTGGAAACAAGTCAAACAATAGTAGACACTGTTAATTGTGCTTTAAAAGTGCAAGCAGCTTGCTATGGAACTATGAGTAATTTTACTTTTGGGGATAAAAACTTCGGCTACTACGAGACTATATGTGGAGGGGAAGGTGCAAGTAATGATCATAATGGAACTGATGCTATACAATGTCATATGACAAATACAAGGTTAACAGATCCAGAAATATTAGAGTTAAGGTACCCTGTTAAAGTCAATCAATTCTTAATACGTAAAAATAGTGGAGGTAAAGGTTTATTTAAAGGAGGAAATGGAGTGGTTAGAGAAATTGAATTTAATAAAAACTTAACTGCCGTCATATTATCTAATAGGAGAAAAGTATCACCTGTAGGAATACTAGATGGTGATAACGCTAAAAGAGGGATTAATTTATTAAAAACAAAAAATCATAAAATAAAAAAATTAAATTCTAGTGATTCAATTAATATTACAAAAGGAGAGGCTATAATAATTAAAACACCAGGCGGCGGTGGATATGGCAAAAAAGCAACACTTTAAATTAACTTATTTACACAAACTTGAAGATAGTCGTATATATAGTA
>CEUL01111825.1_pt1 | contig 52781 bp, 50 predicted proteins | sample 427021 | NCBI WGS metagenome assembly CEUL01 (sample SAMEA2622800, study PRJEB7988) | marine metagenome | isolation source: saline water (ENVO:00002010), including | reverse complement strand
AATTTTTCCTTTGAAAAGAATATTATATCTAGGGCCCTTATATCACTAGGACTATTTTTTTTAAATGAAATTTTTGCTTTTTCTGCAAATTGTATAGCTAGACTATATCTACCCATTAAAAAATATGATTCTGCAGATGCTAATTGAGCAAGATTTATATTATTATTTCTTGCTTCAGCAATAGATAATAATTTCCAGGCTGCGATATTTTTAGGAATAATTTTCAAAATTCTTTTTAAATTTAGTATTGCTTCATTATTTTCTTTACTTTTTCCATACTCTATCTGAGATCTGGCTAAAGATAATAATATTATTGGATTATTTGGTAAGAGATCTGAAGATATTTTAAGTTGTTCAATAGATTTAAATATTTGGCCATTTTCGAATAACATCTGTCCTAGAACTTCTGGAAAAAAAGGGTCATTTTTATCTAAATTAATTAACTCTTTTATTTCTCTAATTCCTTTCTCTAAATCTGGTAATCTCAGATAAGCTATTGCTCTAGCATATTTTGCGTCTATTTGGGATGAATTTTTGGGATAAAGTAATAATGTTTTTCCAGGGCTATTAGTAAAAGCTACAATTTTGGCAACTATTCTTTTAAATTTAATATCATCTAATGATAAGTCCCTTTGCTCATTTATGCTAATATTTTTTGTAGCTTCCATAATATCATATATTCTTTCTTGAGATATAGGATGAGTTCTTAAGTATGGGTCTTGTCTATTTTCATGTAATAATTCCTGTTTACCAAGAGTTTTAAGTAGATCGGTGAGTGGGATACAGGAGCGATTTACAGAAGTCATATATTTTATTGCTGCTGCATCAGCATATTTTTCATTTTGTCTGGTATTTTTATAAAAATTTCTTTCTGCTATGCTTGGTCCAAGTGTGGCTAATTTAGCTAAACCAGCTGGTGTATCTAACCCTGCCGCCTTTGAAGCTGCCATAAGACCTGCAGTCAAAATAGTTGCTATAGTTACAGTTTCTTGTGCTTTTTTCATAGAGTTTACAGTTCTATTTAAGTGTCCTCCAGCAATATGACCAATTTCATGTGCTAACACACCTATTAGTGCATTTACTTCTTTTGCAGCAAGAATTAAACCTGTATTTATAAAAATGTTTTGTCCCCCTGCGACAAAAGCATTAATAGTCTTATCATTAACTATATATATATTTACAGAATTGGGGCTTAAACCTGCTACTTTTAATATGGGATCAACCCAACCTCTAATGTACAGTTCTATTTCAGCATCCTGAATTAGACTTATATTTTGTGCTTTAACTACTTTGTAAGTAGAAGAAAATAATAGTAAAATAAATAAAATTAAATATATAGTGTATGATTTAATATATTTAACTAGTATAGTAATTATTTTTAGCATTAATATCCATTTATAAAATTTTTAGATAAATATAAATAAATTATATATAAAAATTTACTACATATATAATTAATTATTTAAAATTAGGAGTATCTTTCTGATGTTGAATTCAAAAAGGTCAAATATAGCACCATTTTTAGCAATTGATATGCTTACAAAAGCAAATAACTTAAAGTTAAAAGGGCAAGATATTATTCATATGGATGTTGGAGAACCTGGTGTTAGTACACCAAAACATATTTTAAAATATGCAAAGGAAATAATAGGTAATAAAAAAATAGGATATACTGAATCAATTGGAATTCCAGAATTAAGGCAAAAAATTTCTGGTCATTATAAATCTTGGTATGATCAAGAAGTTAATTCAGATTGTATTGCAGTTACTTCAGGCGCCTCGGGTGCTTTTGTTCTTGCTTTATTGGCTATGTTTGATCCTGGAGATAAAATTGTAATGATGACTCCCTATTACCCTGCTTATGTGAATGCAATAAAAGCATTAAATTTAGATATTATTTTTATAGATGGGGAAATAGATACTGGCTATCAACCGACAGAGGATAAATTACAGAAAGTAAAGAACAATATTAAGGGTATCGTTGTTGCATCTCCTGCAAACCCCACAGGTAGCAGCTTAAAAAATAGTACTTTAAAACAGATTGCTAAATGGTGTATGAAGAATAATAAAGTTATAATATGTGACGAGATATATCATGGAATAGAATATGTTCAGAAGTCTAATACTATACTTCGCTATAATAAAGATGCAATTATAATTAACTCTTTCTCTAAGTATTTTTGTATGACCGGTTGGAGATTAGGATGGATTATTGCCCCTAAAAATATTATAAATGTCATCGAAAAATTATCAATGTCTTTATTTTTGTGTCCGTCAACAATTGCTCAAATAATAGCAACGAAGGCATTTGATGATTATGATATTCTGAATCAAAATGTATCAATTTACGGTAAAAATAGAGAATTATTAATTAATTTCTTCGAAGATAAAGGATTAAATAAGTATGCTCCAGCGGATGGCGCCTTTTATTTATATATAGATATATCTAATATAAGTAATAACTCTGATAGTTTAGCTAACAGATTATTGACAGAGATTGGTGTATCTGTAACTTCAGGAAAAGATTTTGATTATAAATTTGGTGAAAAATTTATAAGAATTTCTTATGGAGGAAGTAATAAAAGTGTTATTGAAGCAATAAAAAGGATAGGTAGCTGGATAAAGTTAAAAAACTGAGATTAAGTTTCTAATTTATTCCACCAGCCCTTTTTTATAGGCCCTTTTTTCTTAGGTTTTGCCGCTTTAGTATTTTTTTTAACTTTTTCTTCAGTAACTTTGTCTTCTTTTTTTAAGGAGTCAGACTTTTTTTCTTTAGTACTTGACTTCTTTGCTTTCTTTTCAGATGAAGATAAAGATTTATTTGAAGATTTTTTATTATTACTATTCTTCTTAATATCAATTTTAGTATTTTTTTCTTTCTTAATTATATCTTCATTCTTATTATTTATACTTTCATTATTTGTATTTTTACTTTCATTTTGGTTAATACTTTCATTATTTTCGTTATTTTTAGCATTATGTCTTTTATACTTACCTTTATTATAAGGACGTTTCGTTTTACTAGAATTTTTATTGGCATTATCTTTTTTATTATTTATGCTAGCTTTTGAATCATTAGTATTTTCATTCTCATATATAATTTCTTCATATTTCATTTCAGGATCAGGTAATATATTAATAATGATATTTCTTTTTTCTTCAATATTAGATAATTCTTTTCTTTTATTATTGAGTATATGTAAGGCTGTCTCTTCAGGTATTTTTATTGATAGAGATTTGTCATTATAATTTGTAGCTTCTTTTTCAATTTTATGAAGAGCTTTTAATGTAAGAGATTCTAAAGATCTAATTCTTCCATGCCCTGAACAATGATTACAAGTTATAAATTCAGCTTCATAAATACTAGGCCTTAGTCTTTGTCGTGACATCTCTAATAGCCCAAAGTTTGAAATATTACCTACTTGAATTTTTGCTCTATCAGAGTGTAGTTTTTGTTTTAATATATTTTCAATAAATCTATTATTTTTACTTAGAAGCATATCTATGAAATCTACAACAATTAAACCAGATAAATCTCTAAGTCTAAGTTGAATTGCTAATTCTTCTGCTGCTTCTTTATTAGTTTGTAATGCAGTTTCTTCTATGTTTCTTTCTTTAGTTGCTTTACCAGAATTAACGTCAACAGCAACAAGGGCTTCTGTTTGATTTATTACTATATATCCACCACTTTTCAAAGTTGCTATAGGGCTATGAATTTTTTCTAATTTTGTATCTATATTATATTTTTGCAACAAGGGAGTTTTTTCATTATATTCTTTTAAAATCTTAATTTTACTTGGCATTAAAGTTTTCATATAAGTTTTTGCTGCTTTAAAAGCCTCATTTCCTTGAACAATTATTTCTTCAATTTCAGGAGTAAATAAATCTCTTATGCCTCTTTTAATAATATTATTTTCTTCATGAATAAGAGATGGAGATACTGATTTAAGCGTATTTTTTTTAATTTTTTCCCAAGTTTTATTTAAAAAATTATAATCTCTTTTAATTTCCACTTTAGATCTTTTAGAACCAGCAGTTCTAATAATTACTGCCATATTATTAGGTACATTTAAAGATTCTATAATAGACCTTAATTTTTTTCTATCGTTAGAATGTGTAATTCTTCTGCTAATACCACCTTTTCTTATGGTATTTGTCATAAGAACACAATATCTTCCTGCTAATGAAACAAAAGTAGTAAGGGCAGCACCTTTATTGCCTCTCTCTTCTTTAGTTACTTGAACTAGAACAATTTGTCCCTTTTTTATGACTTCTTGGATTTTATATCTATGGTAAAATTTAATTTTAGTTTTAGTTTTTTTAATAGAATTGTTATTTGATTCCGATTCTTCAATATTTTCATCTAAAATGTCATTTTCATCTATATTAGAAACTTCTTCATTAATAATATTCTCCTTATCTGCGATAGGAATTTGAAAATAATCTGGGTGTATTTCACTAAATGCTAAAAATCCATGTCTTTCATTACCATAATCAACAAAAGCCGCTTGAAGCGAAGGCTCTACTCTAGCTATTTTAGCTAAATATAAATTACCTCTATTTTGTTTTTTTGTTGTAGTTTCATGGTCAAAATCTTCAATATCATTTTCATTGGTAACTACTACACGAGTTTCTTCTAAGTATTCGGCGTCTATCAGTATACGCTTTGTCATTGATCAAATTACTCCAAGCTAATAATAATTTATTAAACTGTTCATTAAACTTAATATTAGCATTAATTATTGGTCTGATTATTATATTTTTCAGACGTAAGTTTTTAAAAAAATAAGCAATAAATGACTTTCTGTTTAGCTTTGCAGATGAGCTAATATTTATATTTATATTTTTGATTTCTAAAACCATTTAATCGCCTATAAGAAAATTCTAAATATTTTATACTTTTTATGTATTAATTATATTTTTTACTTCACTAAAATCATTATTTATATTGTATATGTTTATAACAATGTAAACATTTTGTAAAATAGCTAATTAAAATAAATTTTTAATTATTATAGGAAAATTAGATGCATACTTATTTAAAGTTGTTATATATAATAGTTTTTTTTACTATTCTTATTTTTATAAATTCAATCTTTATAAACGTATATGCTGAAAATATTAATATTTATAGTTTTGAAAAAGATAATTCTATAAGGTTACTATTATCAAGTGAAAAAAAAATATTATCTAATTCTTTTATATTAGAAGATCCTCCTAGACTAGTAGTTGATGTAGAAAATATAAATAAATTTTCTAAAAATAATTTTGAATATAAATATATTAAAAAGATTAGAGCATCAAAATCTAATAATAAAGCAAGATTAGTCTTTGATTTGAAAATTCCTGCTAAAAACTTTAAGAAAAAAATATTTTCTGAAAATATTAGTGGAGCACATGTTTTATTAATAGATTTAAATTTATTTGCTACACAGAAAATTATTAATAAGAACGTAATAGTAATTGACGCGGGTCATGGTGGACCTGATCCAGGAGCTATTAGAAGTAATATTAAAGAAAAAGATTTAACTTTAATGGCTGCTAAGATACTTAGAGAAGAACTTTTAAAGAGAAATTTTATAGTTTATTTAACGAGAAGTTCAGATAGATATATTAAATTAAGGAATAGAGTAAAATATGCTAGAAATAAATCTGCAGACCTTTTTATTTCTATTCATGCAGATTCAACCAAAAATAAAAATACTAAAGGAACAAGTATATATTCTTTATCTGAAAAAGCTTCAGATAAATTATCTCAAGCTTTGGCGGATAGAGACAATAAATCTGATTTAATAGCAGGTTTAGATTTAGATGATTTAGATAAAGAAGTTTCTGATATTTTAATTGATTTAAGCAGGCGTGAAACTAAGAATAGTTCTATAAGTTTTGCGGAACTATTTATAGATCATCTAGAAAAACAAAATTTTAATTTATTAAGAAGGCCACATAGACAAGCAGGTTTCGCTGTTTTGAAAGCCCCTGATGTGCCATCCGTATTAATTGAAATGGGCTTTATATCAAATAATTCTGATTTTAAAAAATTAACTGATCCTAATTTTCAAGAAAAGCTTATGAAAAATACAGCAAATATTGTGGAAATATATTTTAATTCAATAAAATAAATATTTATTATTTTTTAGTTAAAATAAAAATACCTTCTGTAGATAATAAATTATTTAAGTAACTTTTCGGCTTTTTAATTATTTTAATATTATCTTTAGTATTTCTGTAAGCTTCATTAATCGATATATTTAAATGTTCGCATAAATTTATGAAGTCTTTAATTGTGCATAAATGAATGTTAGGTGTAGAGTACCAAGGTTCTGACAAGGTTTTTGCTACTGGCATTACTCCGTGAAATAAAATTTGTAACCTATATTTCCAATATCCAAAATTAGGAATACAAATAATACATTTTTTTCCTATTCTAAGCATTTGCTCCAAAACTTCTTTAGGTTTGTGGGTAGCTTGTAAAGTATCACTTAAGATTACAATGTCAAAAGTACTATCCGGGAAGTTTATTAGATCCTCATCAGCATCTCCTTGGATTACGGATAGGCCTTTTGAAACTGATTCTTTCACTCCTACGTGACTAATTTCAATTCCTTGTCCTTGGATATTTTTAGTTTTTTCTAAAAAATACAGTAATTCTCCACTACTGCATCCTATGTCTAAAACCTTGTCATTATCAGATATTAGTGAAGATATTAAGTTTTGGTTTATAAGATTAGTCATATTTGCCTTCTTATAAGTTTAATTTTCGTGCTACTCCAGTTATAAAGCCAGAAAGTATATCATAAAAGTCTTTTACTTCAAGTAAGAAGCTATCATGACCTTTATCAGATTCTATTTCTATGTAGCTTACATCAGAAGCAGTTTTATTTAGAGCCTTTACTAGTGATTGACTTTCTGAACTAGGAAATAGCCAATCGCTTGTGAAGGATACTATAAGAAATTTACATTTAGTTTTTTTGAATGCGTGATCTAGATTTCCTTTATATTTATTTGTCAAATCAAAATAATCCATTGCTCTAGTAATATATAAATAACTATTTGCATCAAATCTATCTACAAATGATGTTCCTTGGTGTCTTAAATAGCTCTCTACTTGGAAGTCTGCATCAAAGCCCCAAGAGAGAACTTTACTTTGCATGTCTCTTCCAAATTTTTTTTGGAATGCTCCCTCAGATAAATAAGTTATATGTGCAATCATTCTTGCTACAGACAGCCCATGACGTGGTTTGTTTCCTTGATTGTAATAATTACCTTTATGCCATTCTGGATCGTTCATTATAGCTTGTCTTCCTACTTCATGGAAAGCAATATTTTGAGCAGAGTGACGATATGAAGTTGCAATTGGAATGGCAGAATATAGCATATTAGGATAACTGGCAGCCCATTCTAACACTTGCATGCCTCCCATAGACCCGCCAATAACTGAAAATAATTTTTTTATACTTAAACTTTTAATTAATTCAAGTTGTAAGTTGACCATATCCTTTATAGTAAAGATTGGAAATTCCATGCCATAAGGTTTAGATGTAGCTGAATTAATAGAAGAAGGTCCCGTTGTTCCCATGCAACCTCCTAATACATTCGTGCAGATAATAAAATATTTATTCGTATCCAAAATTTTATTTGGCCCTACTAAATTATCCCACCAACCTTTTCTTTTAGTAATAGGATTCTTACCAGTTACAAATTGATCCCCTGTCAATGCGTGACATACTAATATAGCATTTGATTTTTCAGTATTTAGTTTACCCCAGGTATTATATGCTAAAGTAGTTTTTTTTAATAAATGTCCACCTTCTAGTTGTAATTCTATAGGTCCTAAAGTCTTATTAAATATTTTTTTATTATCAGTTTTATTAATTTTTAAATCTCTTCATTTTTTTAAAATATATAAATAATATATACAATTATGACAGCTAATGGTTTTTTTCATATTAATAATATATATATAATTTATTATTATAAAAAATAATTTGGATGTAAGTATGCCATTAAAAAACACTTCTATTAAAACAAAAGTAAAAAAAATTAATAAAAATAAACAGCCTTTGTTTATAATTAGAAAAAAAATAGATAAAATAGATAATAAAATACATGATTTATTAATTGAAAGAGCTGAGTTAGTAAAGGATGTAATAAATGAAAAACGAAAAGAAAGTAATAGTGGTATTATTATCTACAGGCCAGCACGAGAGCATGAAATCTTATTAAGGTTAATAAAAAGACATAAAGGAATTATATCTGTCACATCATTAATATCTATATGGCGAAAACTTATTTCTACATATATATCTATTCAAGGATTATTTAAAGTAACTTTTGCAGGGAATATAGATGAGATTGTAAACCACCATTTTGGTTCTGATATCAAGAAAATAAAAAATAAAAGTAGCATTAGTTGTTTAAATAAATTAGCAAATAATTTATGTAATATTGCAATTTTACCTTTTCCTAGTAAAAAAAATGATTGGTGGATTAAATTAACTAATTATTCAAATATTTCTGTTGTAGGAAGTTTGTGTGATAGTGTAAGTGGAGATATAGAGGCATTAGTTCTGAGTACACAAAAAATAGAATATGCGTCAAATAATATTTCCTTATACACTTCTAAAATAACTTCAAAAAACTTAAAAAAATATTCTGATTTTCTAACTTGTAATGGATTTATAATAATATGTAAAAAATTACTTACGTCTAAATCATATATAATTTTATTTTATACTAAAATTTATTCCGAATTAGAAAATAAAGGCAAGTTAAGAATTATAGATAGCTATAAGTTCGATGATAATATTCAAACAAGATTAGTTGGAGTTTTTTCATCAATTGATAAGGAAATTATAAATGGATAAGTTTGGTAAGGTTTCATTCATAGGTTTTGGTTTAATAAACTCATCTTTAGCTCATATATTTAAATTAAAAAAATTAGCTAATAAAACTTCTGCTTTTTCAAGACGAATAGAAACACGTGATAAGATTAGAAGCTTAAATATAGTTGATATAGTAAATGATGATATAGAGGACTCCGTAAAAGACTCAGATTTGATAGTTTTAGGAGTTCCTGTTGGAGCTATGGAAAGTGTTATTAAGAAAATTTTACCTTATTTAAAAAAAGGAGTTATTATTACCGATGTAGGTTCTATAAAAAAGAAACTTGTTGATACTCTTGTACCATTACTTCCTAAAGATGTTTACTTTATTCCAGGGCATCCTATAGCAGGAACAGAAAAATCAGGTCCTGAGTCTGGCTTTCCTGAACTTTTTAACGGCAGGTGGTGTATACTTACTCCTTATTCAGATACTTCTCAAAAAGCCAGAGATAAAATAAAATTTATGTGGGAACAAGCAGGAATGAAAGTAGCAATAATGGATGCAGAATATCATGATCGAGTCTTAGCAATTACATCACATATTCCTCATTTAGTAGCATTTTCCATCGTAGGAACAGTAACAGAATTAGAAGATCAGCTTAAAACAGAAGTCATAAAATATTCTGCTGGTGGGTTTAGAGATTTTACTAGAATAGCGGCGTCTGACCCTGTAATGTGGAGAGATGTATTTTTAAACAATAGTGATGCTGTTTTAGAAATGTTGGGCAGATTTATAGAAGATTTAACAGCTTTACAAAAAAGTATTAGATGGCAAGATGGAGAATCTTTAGAGAAATTATTTATAAAGACTAGAGAGATTAGAAAAGGCATAATTTCTGAAGAGCAGGATTAATTAGGATTTAATATTTTTAAATTTGGTATATTTATTATTTTTATGCCCATTAAGCTTAGGTATCCATTTTGAATATTTATAGAGAATTTTGGAATATTACTAGAAGATATTTCTATTGCTTTAATTATTATATTTAATGTTTCAAATAAGCTTTTAGTTATAACATTTTCATTTTTTAAAATCATTATTAATTTATCTAATTCATTGGTTTCTATAGATATAGAACTTTGTATATCTAAATTCTCATCTAAGCCTAGAAAAGCATTTCCTTTAATCAATATTTTGTCTATATTTAAGCTAAAATTATCAATATCTAAGCCTCCTTGGCTTGAAAACCAATCATAAAATTTATTAATATTGAAGTCTTTATAATTAATTAATTCTCCATTAATTAATAAATTTCTTATCGAATTTTTCTCCATAAAAGAGGGATAAAAAAATAATTCCTTAATTGTTATTGAATATTCTAGATTACTATTTTCTTGCTCTCTTATATAAATTTCAGGCTTACTTATTTCATTTATATTTTTATCAATTATAACTTGAATTTTTTCAAAGTTAAATGAAACTCTTTTTTCGTTATTTTCATTCAAGACTATAGATCCTAAAATATCAGGAAAAATAATAATGCTGTTATTCATGTGAGTAATATCAATTTTTTCAGAAGTTTTAATAAGTATATGTTTTATATTCCAAGGTTGATAAATTATATCTAAGCTCTTTAAGAATATGTCTGTATTATTAATTTTAATTTCTACGGATTTTAATTTATTTACAATTCTATATGGAAACCCTGATTTATCGACATTTTTCCATGAAAAATTTATGTTATTTTCATGTAGTTGATTTTGAAATGTTATTAAATGTTTTTCTGTTAACTTTTCAATTTTAAAATAAAAAAAATAATATAAAATTATAAAAAATATAAAAATAATCAACATAAAATAAATAAATTTAAGTCCAGGTGCTCTATTATTTTTTTTAATATTGATTTTTATCTTCCGTTAACTATTTTTTATCATAGATACGAGTTTAGTAGTACTATGATTTTTTGTGAGGTTGATCCTTATTACAGAGCCACCATTTTTTTTTATAAAGTTAGCTCCAACAATTTCTTTTATTTTGTAATCAGCTCCCTTAAAAAGAATATTTGGATTAATTTGTTTTATCAATTTAATAGGTGTATCTTCCTCAAAACTAATAACAAAATCTACCATCTCGAGAGATCGTAAAATTTTTTTTCTTGCCTCTAGATTTAAAATTGGTCTTTTATTACCTTTAAGCTTTTTTATAGATTTATCACTATTTACTGCAACAATAAGTTTATCGCATGATTCAGCCGCTTTTTTTAACATATCTATATGTCCAGCATGTATTAAATCAAAGCAACCGTTTGTAAAACCAATAGTATATTTATTTGCTCTCCATTCATTTAAATTATTTAACAAACTACTAGAAGAAAGAGTTTTAGATTTTAAAAATTTTCTAAAAACTTCCAATATTTCATCTTGACTCACGGAAGAAGTTCCTAGCTTTTTTACGGCAATACTAGCCCCTAAATTAGCAAAATGTGCTGATTCAATATTATTATTTGTTATCGATAAAGCAGCAGAAAATAGAGCAATTACAGTATCTCCAGCACCTGTTACGTCAAAAACTTCTTCAGCGTTAGATTTTAAATGATAGGTGTTCTTTTTTTGTATTATTGATAAGCCATTTTCACCTCTTGTTAAAAGTACATTTTGTGCCCATTTTTGTTGAATAATATACTGTCCACACTTCTCTACTAATTTGTTATCTTTGGGATCAATAAATGTAGCATTGGATGCTTCTTTTGTATTAGGCGTAATGAAATATGACCCTTTATATTTTTCAAAGTAGTCTCCCTTAGGATCGACAATAACTTTTTTCTTTTCTTTAGTTGCATATTTTATAAGCTTTTGGCAAAAATTTTCTTCTATAAATAGCGCTTTACCGTAATCAGAAAAAATAATAATATCTGATTGCTTTATAAAAAGTTTAAAATATTGAAAAGTCTTTTTCTTTAAAATAGAGCTCAATGGAGATATTGTCTCCTCATCAGTTCTGAATAGTTGTTGACCGTTAGCAATATACCTAGTTTTCAGCGTTGTTTTTCTGTTACTATCTTGCAAGAGAGCGTACTCTATATTTTTAAGTTTTTTAAAGTGTGTTTTTAAAAATTTACCAGAAGAGTCGTTGCCAATTATTGATATAAAAGAAGTTTTTATATTTAATGAGTTTAAATTTTTTATTACGTTACCTGCTCCCCCTGCCAATAATTTAGTATTTTCCACATTAATAACGGGGATTGGAGCTTCTGGGGAAATTCTTCTTACAGAACCAAAAACGTATTTATCAAGCATAATATCGCCAATAACTAAAACTTTTTTACTTTGAATGTTAGTAATAATATACTCAAGTTTTGATTGGTTAATCATTTAATATTTAAACCCATTTATGTTTGTTTGGAATTAGCAATATCTTCAAATAAGTTATTTATATCTTCATTATCAAGATCAGTATCTGAGTTTTCAATATGGTCTTCTTTCCTCACTAGACCATATTTTATTCCAGAATCACTATTATTATCCTTATTAATTTCTGAATTTTTTTGCATTTCCTTCCACCTAGATGATCTTCGTGCTTTCGCTATAGCCGCAGCTAAATCATTTTGTTTACATAAACCTAGCATTACCGGATCTTTAGCTGATACATTTGCAATATTCCAATGAGTTCTGTCTCTTATTTGGTTTATGGTAAACTTAGTAGTCCCAATTAATTTAGAAATTTGACCATCTGACATTTCAGGATGAAATTTTAAGACCCAAGATATTGCATTTGGTCTATCTTGTCTTCTTGATAAGGGCGTATAACGTGGTGATTTTTTCTTTTTTGATGAAACAGTTGTAGTTGATTTGGCAAGAATGAGAGATTTTTTTTCATCTTTTTCACATTCTTGAATATTCTCAATTGTTAGCTCACCGCTAGCAATAGGATTTTTACCTTTTATTCCTGTTGCTACTTCTTCGTCCGCTATACCTTGAACCTCTAAGACATGAAGTCCACAAAAATCTCCAACTTGTTGGAAAGATAATGATGTATTTTCTACAAGCCAAACTGCAGTTGCTTGAGGCATTAAAGGAATTGTCATAATTTATCTCCTAATTTGAATTCATATTAGCGCATAATTTAGATAGTTAGTATAATTTTTCCTATATGTTGACTAGATTCTACTAAAGTATGTGCTTTATTTGCATCTTTTAAGTTGTAACTACCATAAATTTGAGGTAATACCACTTTTTTTTCTATTAATGGCCATACTTTTTCATATAATTTTTTTGCAATTAATCCCTTTTCTTCTATTGACCTTGGTCTTAGAGTAGAGCCAGTAACAGTTAACCATTTTGTTAAAATTGGTAATAAGTTTAATTTATTCTCATATCCACCTTGAAAAGCTATAATGAGTAATTTTCCATTTTTTGATAATATATTTAAATTTTTATCAAAATAATTTGCACCTATTATATCTAAAATAATATTTATACCTTCATTATTAGTATATTCGTTAATGACCTTCTCAAAGTCATGATTATTATAGTTAATAGCTAATTCTGCACCAAGTTTTTTCATTTTAATACATTTTTCATCAGAGCCAACTGTAGTAAAGACTTTAGCTCCAAAACTTCTAGCTAATTGTATGGCTGTAGTTCCAATCCCACTTGCTCCTCCATGAATTAAAATTTTATCATTTTTTTTTAATTGTCCTCTATCAAATACATTCGCCCATACTGTAAAGAAAGTTTCGGGAATTGCAGCTGCTTCAACATAAGATAACCCTTTAGGAATAGGCAATGTTTGTTTAATAGGAGCAACACAATAATTAGAATAACCTCCTCCAGATACTAATGCACAGACCTTATCTCCAATTTTAAAATTATTATCACTTGGATTTATTGCAACTACCTCTCCTGCCACTTCTAGCCCAGGGATATCACTTGCACCAGGAGGAGGAGGATAAAGTCCTTGTCTTTGCATAATATCTGGACGATTTACGCCTGCTGCTTTAACTTTAATTAATAATTCATTTTTTTTTATTTTAGGAGTAACTCTTTTTGTTATTACTAAATTTTCTGGTCCTCCAAACTTTGTAATTTCTACACAATCAATTTCTTTAGGTATTATCATAATGTTAAATCCTTTTTAATTTATAGATTTATAATAAACATTGTATAAAATATGAAGTAAATATATTGTAAAGGTGTAAATAATGGACGAAGAAGATTATAAAAAACCCAAGAAAGCTATAGAAATAGGCGCTAACATAGATAATTTATCTTTAGATGAATTATCAAATTACATAAACCTTTTGAAGCAAGAAATAAATAGGGTTGAGAATATTAAACATGAAAAATATAAAGCTTTAGAATTAGCAAAAGATTATTTTAAAAATTAAAAAGGTAAAATATAAATGTCAGATTTATGGCCACCAGTTAATCCTATGAGAAAAGATTATATTTGGTGGTGTGATTATGCTACTAGGTGGAGTGATAATGACATATATGGGCATGTAAATAATAACGTTTATTATTCTATGTTTGATACTGTTGTTAATTATTTTTTAATTAAACATGCTAATTTTGATCCATTAAAATCGGATTCTATTGGAGTTACTCCAGAAACAAGATGTAGATATTATAAATCAATAAAATATCCTGAGACAGTTAATGTAGGAATAAACATAAAAAAACTAGGTACTTCAAGTATTAGATATGAAATAGGTGTATTTAAGCAAGGTGAGGAAGAACCGTGTGCAGTTGGATATTTTGTACATGTTTATGTGAATAGAGTTAATCAGCAGAAAATAGAACCTATACCATTAAATATATATAAAGCTTGTGAAAAATTATTAAATAAGAGTTAAATCTTTAAACCTGCAAACCTTTTATTAAATTTAGCAACTTGTCCCACGTCATCTCTAACTACAGCAGGACCGCCTGTCCATGCAGGATGAGATTTTGAGTCTATATCAAGTTTTAATTTGTCACCAGGTTTACCGTATGTAGAACGCGTTTTAAATTCTGTACCATCAGTCATTTGAACTGTTATTTCATGGTAATCTGGGTGTGTATCTTTTTTCATAATATAATTATCCTAATATAATATATGTATTACTTATTTATTATATAAATAAATCTTAAAACAGATTACTATTTACTAGAACTTTGATATTTATGCAAGTAAGGAAGTATAAAATGTCTATGATACAAGATAAAAATTTTCCACAACCTTATGAAAAATGTTTTCTTGAGGTAGGTGATGGACATAAAGTATATGTTGAAAAAATAGGTAATCCTAAAGGCATACCATTTATTTTTCTTCATGGTGGGCCAGGCAGTGGCTGTCAAAATAATCAGCGATCGTTATTTAATCTTGAAAATTCAAATGTTATATTATTTGATCAAAGAGGTGCGGGTAAATCTGAACCTAAAAGGTCTTTATATAAAAATACTACACAAAACTTAATAGCTGATATGGAAGAAATAAGAAAAAAATTCAATATAAAAAAATGGTCTATAGTAGGAGGAAGTTGGGGTTCTACTCTAGGTTTAGCATATACAGAAAAATATAGAGACAGTGTGGAGGGCCTTGTTTTAAGATCAGTATTTTTAGGAACTGATAATAATGTTAATTGGGCATTTGAAAAAGCCGCAAAAACTTTCAGACCTGAATTATGGAATAAGTGGATAAGATTATTAGATATTGAAGAAAGAAAAAACCCTATTGAAGCATATGGTAAGCGTTTAGAGTCTTCAGATATAAAAATATCTAATTCAGCGGCGTTAGCTTGGTCTCTCTATGAATCTATTTTATCACAATTAAGTAGTGATATTTTATTTCCTAAATCATTTATGGACGAAATTTTCATAAATTCATCCGCTGATCCTAATACACCTTTTTTTGAGTGGCATTACATAAAAAATAACTTTTTTTTAGAGGATAATGAGTTAATTAAAAATGCATATAAATTAAATGGTATTCCCGGAAGTATAGTTCAAGGAAGGTATGATCTTTTATGCCCAGTTATCAATGCTTATGAAATAGCGATGAAATGGAAAACTTGTGATTTAATTATTGTAGATGAAGGAGCTCATTCTGCAAATTCTGATCCTATGAGAGAGAAGCTAGTAAAAGCCATAAATGATCTTACAAATAAATTAATATAGGTTTAAATAGCTAAATAAATGATGTAGAAATTTACATATTAATTAAAAAGTTGGATTAGGAAATTTTATTGTTCAAACTTATAAATTTTGTTTTTTTTATATTATTTTATTTTTCTAGTATATCCTTTGCGGAAGATAGTTTGAATATCATAACTACTAAACTCAAAAAGGGCGATACTTTTTATAAAGTGTTTTCAGAAATGAAAATAAATAAACTTGATGCAAATTTATTTATAGCTTCTTTGCAAAGAAAATTAGATCTTAAAAGAATGCCCACTGGACAAAAAATTAAGTTTTATTTTTTAAATAGCTCTAATGTATTAATAGCTGTAGCTGTACCATTAAAAAATAATGTTAACGTATTAACATGGAGAAAGGATGATAATATAAGTTCCTCAAAAATTAGTGATAATTTATTAAATGATAGAGTTAAAGCAATAATTAATTCAGAAGATTTTATTCCTAAGCCTGGTTTACATAGAATAATTGTAAGTAGAGGGGATAATTTAACAAAATTACTTTCAAATGCTTCAGTAAGTATTGGTGAAATTCAGAATATTATTCAGGTAGTATCCGAGGTATTGGATTTACGTAAATTAAGACCTAACGACGTAATTGAATTGTTATATATAGCTAAATCTGAAGGAGTGTTTTTAGATAAAGTAATTTTAACTATGAGCGGTAAAAATATAATTATTAAAAAAGATAGCTTTCAAGTTTTTAGAATAAAAGAGAATGAAAAAAGTAACAATGATGCAAATATTAAAGATCAAAAAACAATAAAAAAGACAATTGTTAATCAAGATTTAATCCTAGGCCAATTGAGAGAGTTCGGTTGGAGTAGAAAAGAAGCTAGAGAGGCATTGGATGCATTTTCAACTGTTTATGACCCTCAAAAAATTAATAAAAATACAGAAGTAATTTTTCCAAATGATAGGAGAGTTAAAGCTTTTTCTATAATGCTAGATAATAATTCTATGATTTTAGTCCAAGAAATTAAAAATGGTGATTTTTTGGCTCAGAAGTTAACTTCAAAAAAAGCTAAAGCTATAATTTCAAATTTAAAAATCACTGAGAAAAGCGAGTTAAGTATTAATAAAGAAAATATAAAAAAAAATAAAAATAATGAAACTGCACAAGAAATAAAAGCTGATGATCTGTATTTTAAAACAAATTTAATAGAAGGAAAAATCTCAAAAGGAGATACTTTAATATCTAGATTATTAGCTTTAGGAGAAAAACAATCAACTATAATGATGGCTCTTAAGTCTCTCTCAAAAAAAATGAATCCAGATCTAGTTAGAGCGGGGAGCACTCTTATAGTCGCATTAGATAGAACAGCAAAACCTATGCGAGGTTTCTTTATTACTAAAAAACAAAATGATGGTTATTTAGTTATACTTGATAAAAATATATATACTGTAACAAAATCTAATATTTTAAAGGCTAAAATTGAGTTAGCTAAATTGGTTAAGCCTAATCTTATTGAAAGAAAGAAAAATATAGAAATTATACCTGAGTGGAAAGATTCTAGCTTAGTTAAGCCATTTAAATATAATGTGAAAATATTTACTTTTAAAAGAGGAGATACTTTATCTCATGCATTTTCAAGTATTAATGTTTCAGAGAGAGATAATTTTGGATTTATAAATAAATTACAAAATGAGTTTGACCCAAGAAAGATAAAAATAGGTAATAAAATGAAACTCTATTTAAATAAAGAAGATCCTAAGCTAGTTGAGGGGATTGCTTTACACTTAGATAAGGTAAAGTCCATAGAAGTTTTTAAGATCAATAATAATTATATTTTAAATAAATATAAAGAACCAGTGATTATAACTTTTCATAAAGTTTCAGGTGAAATTAATAATAGTTTATATATATCAGCAAAAAAAGCAGGGCTTCCTATATCTGTTCTTATGGAGGTTGTAAAAATTTATTCTTTTGATGTTGATTTTCAAAGAGAAATTAAATCAGGTGATGCTTTTGAGGTTTTATATCAAATATATAACAATAAATCTGGAGAGGTTGTAAGAAATGGTCCTGTCTTAAGGTCCGTTTTAGTATTAGGTGGAGAAAGATTACCTCTGTATAGATATGAGTATGAAAAAGATTACTTTGATTATTTTGATTCTGAGGCGAATAGTGCAAGAAAAGCTCTTATGAGAACTCCTTTAGATGGCGCCAGGATATCATCAGTATTTGGTAAACGTAAACATCCTATATTAGGTTACACCAAAATGCATAAGGGTGTAGATTTCGCTGCTCCTAGAAATACGCCTGTATTTGCAGCAGGTGATGGAGTGATTGAGTATGCTAAGAGGAATGGTGGCTATGGTGAATATATTCGTATTAGACATAATTCAGAATATAAAACAGCATACGCCCATTTAGCACGTTTTGCAGAAAGTATAAGGCAAGGAAAAAGAGTTAAACAAGGAGATATAATAGGTTATGTTGGAACTACTGGAAGATCGACAGGGCCTCATTTACATTATGAAATAATATTTAGAAATAAGCAGGTTAATCCATTAAAAGTTAGAATGCCTAAGGAACTAAAATTAAATAATGAGGATTATGATTCTTTTATTATTGAAAGAAATAAATTGGACAATATATGGGATAGTCTATGATATGCAGCTTTATTTATCTTGAGTATCATCTTTAGAATTAGTTTTAGAGTTATTACTTTTAGATATTGCTTCTTCTTTATTTTTTACTTCATTTTTTTCATCTAGTTTAATTTTATCTTTTTCAGTATTAATCTTATCTTTATGAATATTTACAACATTTTTTTGTTTTTTATCAATTTGATTATTTTGAGAAAGTTTATGAACTCTATGATAATGCTCTGCATGTTGGAAATAATATTCAGCTTTAATTATATCTCCAGATGTAATAGCATCTCTAGCTAGAGATTGATATTTTTCATGTACTTGTATTGCATTACCTTTAATTTTATTTTCTTTATTATTTTCATAAGGGTTCATTTTTTGAGAACTATTATTTCTCCTAGAATTATTATTTCTACTTCTATGTCTTTTGGGAGTATTTGATACTCTCATACTATTTTCCTTCTTTACAGATTAATTTACTAAAATTAATAAACAGCTTTTATAATTATTTCTGTTTAAAATTTAAGGGATTATTTCTAAAAAGATTTATTAAATTTAAATATCAATTCTTAGAGCCTATATTCTATCTATATAAGAAAATTTGCCAAGTATTTTCTTATTTTTATTTTTAAAATGCTGTTGCAATCATAATTCTTTTATTTCCAGATATATCTTTAATTGTTTCTTCTAATGTAAACTTATTATTATATAAAATAAATTTTAATTTTTCTGATTGGTCGAATCCAATTTCTAAAGCTATCATAGCATTCTTTTTCATTACTTTCCTTGCCAGAGGTAAAAAACTTCTAAATGAATCTAAGCCATCTATTCCCCCTTGCAATGCTATAAGAGGTTCATATTTCTTAATACTATGATTTAAGTTTTTAATATGTTCATTTGCAATATATGGAGGGTTACATGTAACAATATCAAACGTATTATTCTTTAATCCTTCTACCCAATTAGAATTAAGTAATTGAGCTCTATGGATAATATTTAATTTAGTTAAATTTGTATAAGCTACCTTTAAAGCATCAATGCTTATATCTGTTCCTATACCTAATGCATTTGGTAATTCCTGTAATAAACTAGCTAATATTATTCCTGAACCTACACCTATATCTAATATATTTAATGCCGTATTTTTATTAGAATTATATTTTAAAACTACTTCTATAAGTCCTTCTGTTTCAGGTCTTGGAATTAATACATTATTATTTACATAAAATTTATTTTTATAAAAATTTACAGCCCCTGTAAGATATGCGAAAGGTTCTCCTTTTGCTCTCCTCATCGCAAGCTTATAAATATTATTTTTTTGCCTTGGACTTACTTCTTTTTCAGTCTCTAGCAAGAATATTTCTAAATTAGAACATAAAACATGACAAATTAGTAATTTAGATTCTTTCAATGGTTCTTCAATGTTAGCTTTTTTTAAAATTTGTTGTATTTCTAATAAAATATTAGATAGTTTCATCATTCTTTAATTATTATCAGAAAGCTGAGAAAGTCTGTCACTTTCTTCTTGTACTAATAATACATCAATAATTTCATTTAGACGATTTCCAGAAAGAACTTCATCAATTCTATTTAATGATAATTGAACTCTATGATCAGTAATTCGATCTTGAGGATAATTATAGGTCCTTATTCTTTCGGACCTATCACCTGACCCAACTAGCAATTTTCTTTTTTCACTTCTCTCAGAATCTCTCATTTCTTTTTCATTAGTATAAAGCTTCGCTCTAAGCATTTCTAAAGCTTTTGCTTTATTTTTATGTTGAGATTTACCATCTTGGCATTGTGTAACTGTTCCCGTAGGAATATGTGTTATTCTTACAGCACTTTCCGTTTTATTTACATGCTGACCACCGGCTCCTTGCGCTCTGTATGTATCTATTCTTAAATCACTTATATTAATATCTATATCCACCTCTTCTGCTACAGGTAGTATAGCAACTGTAGCAGCAGAAGTATGAATTCTTCCTTGAGTTTCTGTTAAAGGAATTCTTTGTACTCTATGAACACCGCTCTCAAATTTTAACCTACCAAACACATTATTGCCTGATATTTTTATAGATGCTTCCTTACAACCACCTATATCATTTTCTGATAAAGATAATATTTCTATATTCCATTTTTGAATTTCAGAATATCTAGAATACATTTTTAATAAATTGCTTCCAAACAATGCTGCTTCATCTCCACCTGTTCCAGCTCTAATTTCAAGTATTGCATTTCTATTATCATCTGGATCTTTAGGAATAAGTAATTTTTGAGTTTTTTCATTTAGGTGCTCTAAATTTTTTTTTAAATTATTAATTTCAATTAAAGCTTCATCCCTTAATAATGGATCAGTTTCTTTATCATCTAGTATTTCTTGTGCTCCATCTATTTCTTTTTGGCAGTTTTTTAATTCGTTTATAGCTGACACAATTGGAGACAACTCTGCATGCTCTTTGGATAAATCCATTCTTATATTTACATCTATTTCATTGTCAGATAATTGTGATTCTATCTCAGAAAATTTGTTTATAATTTCTTCAAGCCTATTTTTTAAAACTGGTATCATTTAAAGTAATTTTTTCTCTATATATTTTATAATTTCTGGTAGTTTTATTTTTTCTTGTTCTCCAGATTCAAGGTTACGAACTAATGCATAATTATTATTTATTTCTTCTGTACCTATTATGATTGCATAGTTAGAGGTTAATTTATTAGCATTTTTTAATCTCTTCTTCAAATTACCTGAATAGCTCATTTCACAAGAAATGTTTTTATTTCTTAATTTATGAGCTAAATTTATACATATATTATTATTTTCTTCGCCAACTGGGATTATAGAAATGTGCTTTATTTTAATCTCATTTATAGTAGATAATAAAATAAGCCTTTCAATTCCTCCAGCCCACCCAATTCCAGGAATATCTGTGCCTCCCATTTGCTTCATTAAGCCATCATAACGCCCACCTGCAATTATAGCACTTTGTGATCCTAATTTATCTGTAATAAATTCGAATGTTGTATCATTATAATAGTCTAAACCTCGTACAAGTTTATCATTAATTATATATTTAATATTTAAATTATCTAATCCTTCTAAAATATTTTTAAAACCTTCAAGTGAAGAATTATTTAGGTATTCACTGAGTTTAGGGGCATTCTTAATAATAGAAATATCATCTTGAGATTTAGAGTCTAAAATTCTTAATGGATTTTTATCTAATCTAGTCAAGCTATCTTTAGATAGTTTATTTTTATAATCAGATAAGTAATTAGTTAGAGCTTTTATATATTCTTGGCGATCATCAATACTACCAAGGCTATTTATATTAAGCTCGCTATATTTTTCTATATTTAATTCATCTAGCACTTGTTTAGCACATGCGATAACTTCGATATCTGCTTGCTCTTTTTTTACTCCTAATAATTCAACCCCTACTTGGTGAAATTGTCTTAATCTTCCTTTTTGCGGCCTTTCATATCTAAACATAGGACCATGATAAAAAGCCTTAAAAGGCATTTCTTGTGTAAGGCCATTAGATATTATAGCTCTTATAATTCCTGCTGTTCCTTCCGGTCTAAGTGTGATTTCTTCGTCCCCCTTATCCTTGAAAGTATACATCTCTTTTGTAACTATGTCTGAGCTTTCACCTAAAGTTCTTTTAAATACATTTGAAAATTCAAAAATTGGAGTAGACATTTGCTTAAAACCGTAATTTGCAGAAATAGCACAGACCTTATTTACAATATAATTATAATTATACATGTCTTTATGAAGATGGTCATGAGTGCCTCTTACTGATTGTAATTTATTATTCATTTATTTTTTCAATCCTTCTGCATATTCTTCTACTAAATTAATAACATGATTAATAAAATCTTTTTGTTCCATTCTATGACTACTGTTACCATCGACATATATTTGATGAAATTTTTTTCCTCCTCCTGTCACTCCTATATTAGTTTCCTTTGCCTCTCCAGGTCCATTCACAACACAGCCTATGATAGATAATGAAATAGTCTCTTTTATATGTGAAAGCTTTTCTTCTATAATTTTTACAGTTTCTATAACATCAAAATTTTGTCTAGCACAAGAAGGACAAGATATAATAGTTACTCCTTTATTCCTTATACCTAGAGATTTAAGGATTTGAAAAGCTGCTTTCACTTCCTCTACTGGATCTGCAGAAAGAGAGACTCTAATAGTATCTCCTATGCCTGACCACAATAGTCTTCCTAGTCCAATCGCCGATTGAATAGTTCCATAACGGAGGCTTCCTGCTTCAGTAATCCCAATATGAAGAGGATAATTAGTGATTTCAGATAATTTTTCATAAGCGCGCACTGCTAAAAATATATCGGAGGCTTTTACACTTATTTTAAAATTTGTAAAATTGCCATCTTCAAGTATTTTAATATTAGTTAAAGCACTTTCTACTAAAGCTTCTGGACATGGAGATTTATATTTTTCTAAGATATTTTTTTCTAATGAACCTGCATTAACGCCTATTCTAATTGAACAGTTGTGATCTTTTGCAGCCTGAATTACTGATTTTATTCTCTCTCCTGATCCAATATTACCTGGGTTTATTCTAAGACACGCTGCACCTGCTTCGGCTGCTTCTATAGCTCTTTTATAATGAAAATGTATATCAGCAATAATGGGAACATTTACATTTTTAACTATTTCTTGTAATGCTGATGTAGATTCTTGATCAGGGCAAGAAACTCTCACTAAATCTGCACCTGCTTCAGTTATCTCATTTATTTGATTGATGGTTTTTTTTATATCTGTTGTTAAAGTATTAGTCATTGATTGAACGCTAATAGGATTGCTGCCTCCTATAGCAACATCGCCTACCATTATTGTTTTTGTCTTTTTTCTTTTTATTATTCTATATGGACGTGTATTCAATATTATGCCCTTACTCTTCTATATATTTAATTAAATTTTCTAAATTTAAAGAAATATTTCTTTTAACTTCCCCAGATTTTCCTAGTGCGTTAATGGTGTTATTATTTACTTTTATTATTATACCACCTGCGTTACCAGTTACTAGTATTAAATCCTTTTGATACGGTAATTTAATAATTTCATTTTTTTTTACAATTTTACTTACTAAAACTTTTAAATTTATATCTTGAATTTCTATCCAGCTATCCTCTTTTGCTTCAATAAATATAAAATTTATTTCTTCAGGCTTTGTATGAATATCTTTATTAGTTGAAGTTGCAGTTGAAGCTTTATCAATAACATCAATAGTTTCTTCTTTCTTTTCAATAATATCTATATCACTTAATTCTTTCTTTTTTGAAAGACTTTCTTCATTCACCTCTTTAATAATTTCTGTACTATTAAGAACATTATTATTAGTAATAATATTTTCTGTCTTGAGTTTATTAAGTTCTTTATAAACTATTAAGATAAAAAAAAATAAAATAATTGATATTAATAAAATAAATTTTTTAGATAATTTAAATTTATATGGTATTATTATATTCTGGTTTCCTTTATTTAAATTAACTTCTTTTAATTGATAATTATTAATTAATAATTTAGGGTCTATATCTATTAAATTTAGATATGTTCTGATGTGACCAATAATAAATATATCATCATTTATTTTATTAAAATTACCATTTTCTAATTTTATTATAATTTCTTCTGATATATTTAGTATCTTAGATGCTTCTTTTATAGTTAAATTTTTATTATTTCTTGCATTTATTAAATTCAGCCTAAATTCTTCTGAATAATTATTTTCTATTAATTTTATGTTGTTACTCAAATTATTACTCTAAATAAAATATTTATTTTTTTTCAAGCTCAAAAGTCGAATGCAGAACATTGATTGCTTTTTCTATTGCTGTTTCATCAATTAAAACACTTATTTTTATTTCAGATGTTGAAATAACATGAATATTAATATTTTCTGATGCTAAAGCTGAAAACATTTTATTTGCAACGCCAGTATGAGTTCTCATTCCTAATCCTATAATAGATACTTTAGCTAAAGAATTATTTCTAATAATTCTTTCAAACCCGATATCATTCTTATTTTCTTCCATAATTAATATAGTTTGCTCCAAGTCTTTTCGAGAAACTGTATAAGTAAAATTAATATTATTTCCATTTTCTGAACCCGTTTGAACAATCATATCAACATTAATATTAGCTTCACCCAAAGGACTAAATATTTTGGTAGCAACACCCGGTTTATCTAAGATATTGATAAGGGTCAGATTGGCCTCATCTTTACTATAAGCAATACCACTAACTAATTCATTTTCCATTTTTTCATCCTCTTTTATTAAAAATGTTCCTGTATTACCTGATATACTTGATAATACTTGTACAGTTACCTCATGTCTCATAGCCATTTCTACAGATCTAGTTTGTAATACTTTTGCTCCTAAAGATGCAAATTCTAGCATTTCTTCATAACTTATTTTGTTTAACTTTCTAGCATTTTTTACTATTCTAGGATCTGTAGTATATACACCATCAACATCAGTATATATATCGCATCTGTCTGCAGCTATAGCTGCTGCTATAGCTACTGCTGAAGTGTCTGATCCACCTCTTCCAAATGTAACAATATTTTTATCTTCATCAATACCTTGAAAGCCAGCAATAATGGGAATTTCTCCTCTATTCATAATTTCTAGAATTATTTTATCATCTATTCTATTTATTTTAGCTTTTGTAAAATCTTTTGTGCCAATTATTGGAATTTGCCATCCCAATAAGGGTCTACCTTTTAACCCAATTTCTTTTAATGCCATAGAAATGAGAGAGATTGCTATTTGCTCTCCAGTTGAAACTATCATATCAGATTCTAGTTTGTTATTTTGAATATCAAAATTTTCTGCTAGACTCAATAATTTATTTGTTTCTCCTGACATAGCAGAAGAGACTACGGCTACTTGATTTCCATTTTTTATTTCCTTATTAATGATAGAACAAACATGTTTTATTTTTTCGATTGTTCCAACGGAAGTTCCACCAAATTTTTGGACTATTTTTTGCATAAAATTTAACCTTAAAGTATATATATAAACGTATTCATACTTTGTCCTTAAAAAAGGTGCAAGATAGTTTTAACTTATAATAGTAAAAAAGATATTAAATAATATGTCATTAAGTACAGTTGATAAAGACGAAATTATACAATTTTCCAAATTAGCTAATGATTGGTGGGATGAAGAAGGTAGCATGTCATTTTTGCATGCAATGTCACAAATCAGAACTAAATTTATAAAGCTGGAATTAATAGAAAAGTATAACCTTATAGATAAAAAGAAAGTATTAAATGGACTAGAAATTTTAGATTTAGGTTGTGGAGGTGGAATAGCTAGTGAGCCTTTAAGTAGACTAGGAGGTAATGTAACTGGAATAGATGAGTCACAAAAATTAATAGATGTAGCTAATCAGCATGCAAAAAATATGAAACTTAAAATAAATTATAAATGTTGTAATATTGAGAGCTTAAGTAAATTTAAAAAAAAGTATGACGTTATTTTGGCCTTAGAGCTTTTAGAGCATGTTAATAATTTGGATTATTTTTGTGAACTGATCACACATCTATGTAAAAAAAATGGCATAATTATCCTATCCACAATTAATAAAACACTTTTATCGAGGATGTTTGTGATAGATATTGCAGAAAATATACTTAAAAAGATTCCTAAAGGTACTCACCATTATGAAAAATTTATAAAACCTAGAGAAATTAGTGAAATATTTAGTCAATATGGTTTTCAAATTAAGAATATTAAAGGCATGAATTTAAACCCTATTTTAAATTGCTGGAAATTAACGAATAATACTTCAATAAATTATATTTTATCATTGTCTAAGAAATAAGCTTACAACTTTCTGTTCCAAAACAATGTTTATATTTTTTACCTGAGCCACATGGGCACATTTCATTTCTTCCAATTTTTTTTGATTTAATGGGTGTGTTAATTTTTTTGTTATTGTCACTATTATGAGCTGACTCTTTAATTAAAGTTATATCCTCTTCTTTTCGCTCTGGAATTTCTGAGGTAATCTCTATATTTAATAATATAGTGGTAGTTTGATTTCTTATATTTTCTAACATTACTTGAAATAAATTGAATGCCTCACTTTTGTATTCATTTAATGGGTCTCTCTGGGCGTATGCTCTTAAGCCTATTCCTTGTTTTAATTGATCTAACTGCAATAAATGCTCTTTCCAATTTTGATCTACTACTTGAAGCATTACCTGCTTCTCTATATTTTGCATATTTTCAATACCAAAAATATTATTTTTTTGTTTAATTTTGCTGTCAGCTGCTTCTTTTATATAATGTTTAAATTCTTTTTCTGTCACTCCATCTTTCTTTGCCCAGTCATTAAGTGGCAAATCTAACCCTAATTTTTTTAGAGAAATAGATAAGCTTTTTAAATTCCATTGTTCGGCATATGCTTTTTCTGGAATATTTATACTTACTAAGTCATCTATTATTTCGTTTCTCATATTTAATGTAGTATCTGTTATATTATTCACCTGCATTAGTTCTTTTCTTTGTTCATAAATAGCTTTTCTTTGATCATTCATAACATCATCGAAACGAAGAAGGCTTTTTCTAATTTCAAAGTTTCTTCCTTCCACTTTTTCTTGTGCTTTTTGAAGAGCCCTATTTACCCAATTATGTATTATAGCTTCACCTTTTTTAAGACCTAATTTTTGTAAAACTGTATCTAATTTTTCTGAACCAAATATTCTCATTAGGTCATCTTCAAGTGAAAGAAAAAATTTAGATTCTCCTGGATCTCCCTGTCTTCCTGATCTTCCTCGTAATTGATTATCTGTTCTTCTGCTTTCATGCCTTTCGGTACCTATAACTAAAAGCCCTCCACTTTTTAAAGCTATATTTTTATTTTCTTCAATATTATTTATTTTATTTTTACTATTTTTGCTCATCATATCTTTATTACCGCCTAATTGTATGTCTGTACCTCGCCCAGCCATATTTGTTGCAATAGTTACAGAATTAGGTACGCCCGCTGTTGCAATAATACTAGCTTCTTCTGCATGATTTCTTGCATTTAAAACATTATGCTTGATTTTTACTTTTTTAAGCATATCTGACAGCATTTCAGATTTTTCAATACTGGTTGTACCTACTAGAACAGGTTGCTTTTTTTTATTTGCATTCCTAATATTATCTATAACGGCATTCCATTTTTCTTCCGCTGTTCTGTAAACCTCATCATTTTGGTCAATTCTAATCATTTTTTTGTGAGTAGGCACAGTTATAACTTCAAGATTATATATTTCCATAAATTCATTAGCTTCAGTTGAAGCCGTGCCTGTCATTCCAGCTAATTTAGGATACATTCTAAAATAATTTTGAAATGTAACTGACGCTAAAGTCTGATTTTCATTTTTAATAGAAACATTTTCTTTTGCTTCCAAAGCTTGATGAAGACCATCTGAAAACCTTCTTCCTTCCATCATTCTTCCTGTAAACTCGTCAATTATTACTACTTTATTATTATTAACAATATAATCTTTATCTTTTTCGAAAAGTCTGTTTGCTCTAATTGCTTGATTAATATGATGAACTATTCCTACATTTTCGGGGTCGTATAAGTTCTGACTTTTTAAGAGAGATTTTTCTTTTAAAATTTTTTCAACATTTTCATTACCTTGCTCAGTTAAAGCTACACTTTTTGTTTTTTCGTCTATTTCTAAATCTTCTTCATTTAAAATAGGTATTAATTTATTAATTGTTTTATAAAGCTCTGAATTATCTTCTGTTGGACCAGAAATTATTAGTGGTGTTCTTGCTTCATCAATTAAAATTGAGTCTACTTCATCAACAATTGCAAAGTTAAATTCACGTTGAACCATTTGATCAAAAGAGAATTTCATATTATCTCTAAGAAAATCAAAACCTAATTCATTATTGGTAGCATAAGTAATATCAGCATTATAAGCTTCTTTTCTTTGTTCATCTTCTAAATTTGGAATAATACAACCCACAGTTAAACCTAAAAAATTATAAATTTGTCCCATCCATTCACTATCTCTACTAGCTAAATAGTCATTTACTGTGACAATATGTACTCCTTTTCCTGTTAAAGCATTAAGATAAGCTGGTAAGGTGGCTACTAAAGTTTTACCTTCTCCTGTTTTCATTTCTGAAATTTTTCCTTGATGTAAAACAATACCTCCTATGATTTGAGCATCATAGTGTCTTTGACCTAAGACTCTCTTTGCCGCTTCTCTAACTGTAGCAAAGGCTTCAGGAAGAATTTTTTCTAAATCATTATTTTTTTTATATAACTCTTTAAGTTTTAAAGAAGTATTTTTTAATTCTTGGTCTGTAAGTTTAGATATGACTGTTTCAAGTTTATTTACTTCATCCAATAATAAATTAATTCTCTTTAAATACCTATCATTAGGAGTACCAAAAATTTTTTTTGCTAGGCTATTTAGCATACAAACTATCCTATATTTTTTATTTTAAAATAAATTTAAATTTTTACTGCATTTTTCTTTATCATTAGTCTATAAATTAATTACTTGTTTTATACTATTATTTAATAAAAAGAAAGATATTAGATTTGTCACAAAAGTTTAGAAAATCTCCTTTAGCACCAAAATCATTCCCTGACTTGCCATATATAAAAGGGATTAAATTATCTGCTATTCATTCAGGTATAAGGTATAGGGATAAGCTTGATTTGAGTTTAATAACCATGACTGAAAAAACTAACGTTGCATGTGTAGTAACAAAGTCTAGTACTCCATCAGCACCAGTCTTATGGTGCAAGAAAATCAGAAATATTGGTAAAGCTAGAGCATTAATAGTGAATTCAGGTAATGCTAATGCACACACGGGCAAAAAAGGACTAAAAGCTGTTAAAGATACAGTTGCTCATATAGCAAAAAATTTAGACTGTAAAAGTAATGAGGTATACGTATGTTCAACTGGAGTAATTGGAGAATTTTTAAATAGTGATAAAATTACTTCATCTATACCTAAATTAATAAAACAAAAAGAATCCTCTTGGAAAGAAGTGGCTGAATCAATTTGTACTACTGATACTTTTATTAAAGGTTCTAAAAAAAATTGTAGAATTGATGGTAAAAACTATAAAATAGTGGGGATTGCAAAAGGTTCTGGAATGATTTTTCCCAATATGGGCACAATGCTGGCTTTTATTTTTACTGACTTTCCAATACCTAAAAGGATTTTAAATCTTCTTCTAAAAGAGGCAGTTGAAAAATCTTTTAATTCTATAACAGTTGATGGAGATACGTCTACTTCAGATACTTGTCTTTTATTTTCTTTAAATTCTTCGCCACTTAATAAGTCTATAAAATCTATAAATGAAGATCGTATAGAATTATTTAGAAAATCACTAGATCAAGTTTTACAAGATTTAGCTAAACAGATTGTATGTGATGGTGAAGGAGCTAGTAAGTTTATTACAATAAATGTAAAATCTGCAAAAACATATAAAATTGCAAAAGAAATAGCATTATCTGTGGCAAATTCTTCATTAGTTAAAACAGCTATAGCTGGAGAGGACCCTAACTGGGGTAGAATAATTATGGCTATTGGAAAATTAGGTAGTTCAGTAATTCAAGATAAAATTTCAATATCAATAAATAAAGTAAAAATTACTTATAATGGAGCATTAGTAAATAATTATAAAGAAGAGGATGTAGTAAAAAAAATGAAATCTAAAAATATTGAAATAGATATAAGCGTCGCTACAGGAAAAGAATGTGCTACGGTATGGACATGCGATTTAACTAAAGAATATATCAAAATTAATGCAGATTATAGGTCATAAATAAATCTTACCTTTGCATTTTCCTTCTATTTTTATATCGCTATACCTGCTTTTCATTTTAAATAATTTGTTAGTCAAAGAATAAGTAAAAGATAAAGAGCTTTTTTCCTCTGTTCTATTTTGCCATCCACCAATTCCTATAACTATTCCAGCATTCCCTTTTCTAAAAGAAACTTTTGCTATTTTTTTTAAATCATTAATTTTAAAATGTATTTTATGTACAGAAACTCTTTTAATTACTTTCCACTCTGCATATTGCGCTTCTTTATTGGACCAGTAAATACCTTTGCAAAATAATTGCTCTTGATTAGCTGCTTTTGAGGCTGAAAATGGAAAAAGGTATAAAATTATTATTAAAAAAACAATATTTATCTTAATCATTATTTAATTTTTCCATCCTGTTACAAATATAACATTATACGGTATTAAAAATTCTTTATTATTACTATAATTTTCTTTTAAGTAAATTTCTGCTTCTTTAAATATTGATTTAGGTGTAAATGCCCTCGATCTTCCATTTAAGTTGTTATTTTCATTAAAAGATCTAATGTCAGTAAACAAATTACTTATGTTCGTGTAGCCTTTTACAATTTTCTCTTGATCAGCCATTGGCATTGCAAAGCCTGCTCTTTGTAATAAACTTCCTAATGTTTTTATATCACAAAAAGGAAAAATTCTTTGGTATAGTCCGCCTAATATTTTTTCATCTGCATATGCTAAACTTTCAGCTAAAGGTGATAGTGTGCCTTCGCCCCAGAATGCTGCAATAAATAAACCATTACTTTTTAGGGTATTAAATATTTGTTTAAATGTTCCAGGAATATCATTCACTGTATTCAATCCTAGTATGCTATAAACTAAATCTAAGGAATTATTTTTTAGTGGTAAGAATTCCTCATCGCTATTAAAATTAATTAACATACTTTCTGCACTTGTTTGCATTGCAGTTCTATATAATTTTTTTACTAGTTTAGTATTTTCAATTTTTTCCCCCACAATAAAAGTTTTTGAATTTAATTCTAAAGCGTGCTCAAAATTTATATTAGTTTCTTTTATTCTTTCAGCTAATTCATTTGCAATTTGTAAATATAATTTATTAAATTTAAAATAATTATATCTTATAGCTTCTCTATTAAATATTTTGGGTATAGAATTTTGTGTATTTTTAATCATATAAATCTAAATAATTTTGTTTTATTTTATTAATATATATATTATTTATAGTTTTACACCTAGTAATATTATAAGAGGATAAAATGAGGAAAATGCTTATATACACAGGTTATTTATGTGGATATTGCTCAAGAGCTAAAAGTTTATTAAAAGAAAATAATATAGATTTTGATGAAATAAATATTCACGATAATCCTGAAAAGATGGAAGAAATGCTTAAATTATCAGGGGGGAAGAGAAGTGTGCCACAAATATTTTATGGGAATATACATATAGGCGGCTCTGATGATTTGTACGCTATGAGCGTTAAAGGAAAACTCGATAAACTAATTAATGAAGAAAATAAATAAATGAGAGTAGCACTTGCTCAAATGACTTCTGTTCCTAATATTCTTTCAAATATTAATTTTATTGAAGATAAAATAAAAAAAGCAAAATATAATGGAGCTGATCTAATTTTGTTTCCAGAAAATTGTGGGTATATGGGAAACGGTAACGACATGCTTTCTAATGCTTATAAAGAAGCTGACCATCCTGTATTAATAAATGCAAGAAAAGCTGCTAAAACTTACAATATTGATGTTCTTTTAGGTTCTATTGCCGTTTTTTCTAATAATTCATCAAAAAACAAATTAGCAAATAGGTCATTATATATTGAAAAGACCGGAAATATTTTGGGTAGATATGATAAAATTAATATGTTTGATGCAAATATATCTAGTAAAGAAAAATATAATGAATCTAATAGATATGATGCTGGATCTAAAATTGTAGTTATAGATAATGAATTAGGAAAAATTGGTTTAACTATTTGTTTTGATATAAGATTTCCTGATTTATATACAGAATTGTCTAATAAAGGCTGTAACATAATAACAATTCCTTCTGCATTTACAGTTAATACAGGAAAATATCATTGGGAAATTCTACTAAGGGCTAGAGCAATAGAAACTAGTTGTTGGATACTTGCTCCTGCTCAAATAGGAGAGCATTATCTAAAAAGAAAAACTTGGGGACATTCAATGGTTATTGATCCATGGGGAAATATAATAGTAGAAGCTAAAAATAATCAGAAACTTATTTATGCAGATATAGATATAAATAAGTCAAAAGATATAAAAAAAATATGGGGAAAATTTTAAATTTATTTTTTTATAGCTAAAATTCTTTGAACCGCTTTTTTTATTGGTTGAGATAAAATAATTTCTTCATATTTTATTATTTTGAAATTATTATTATTGGCGTAACTTAGTAATTCTTGAGGTTGAAGTAAAAAATTTTTGTTATTTGGTTTACCAAAGACTGAATTTTCTAAAGTAAATGTTTCATATAAAAGGTGACCATGAATTTTAATACTTTCTTCTATATGTTTAAAGATAGGTCTGTATAAATAATTTGTGATTATTACGGTATCAAATATTCTTTTTTTAAATGGCCAAGTATTGTTTTTTTCTAAATCCAATTCAATAGGATTTATAAATTTTTTATTCTTCAATTTATGCAGCTTTTGTCTATTTATATCCACACTAATTACTTTATAACCAATTTTTGCTGCATAAATACTATGTCTTCCATTTCCACAAGCTAAATCAAGCAAATTTTCTTGAGAGCTATTTATAGATAAATTATTTTTGATCCACTGAGATGGAGCTAATGAAAAATTATTAGGCGTTTTTAATTTTTTATTCATATTAAATGTATTATATATTGTTTTAAAAGTAAGATAATAATTAATATTTTAATTTTATATAGTTTATTTAGGTATTTGTATGATTAAATATGACCTTAAATGCGGAATTTCTCACTCCTTTGAGGGTTGGTTCTCAAATTCGTCAGATTTTGAAGACCAAGTTAAAGAAGGCTTAGTGTCTTGTCCTATATGTGGAGATTTAAATATTGAAAGAGCTATAGTTGCTCCTGCTATAAAAAAATCTGCACTAAAAAAAGATTTAAAAAAAAGAAATGTTCCAAATTTAAATGAGCTAGAATTAAAAACTAAAATTAGAAGTTTAACTAGAGAGATAGAAAAACAAACTGTAGATGTAGGAGATAATTTTGCTGAAGAAGCAACTATGATTTATAATGGCAAAAAGAAAAGTAAACCGATAAGAGGTACAGCAACTAAACAAGAAGAAAAAAAACTAAAGAAAGAAGGGGTTCCTTTTATAAAATTACCATTGATTAAAGATAATTAATTTATTGAAAGGTTAGAATAAATTTATGAGCAATAATTTTTCTAGAAGTATTAAAGATTGGGCTGATTTAGCAAAGAAAGAACTAAAAGGAAAAGATTCTGACACACTTATTTGGAAAACACCTGAAGGAATTGATATCCAGCCTTTATATAGTGAAAAAGATATTGAGGGATTGAAGCATTTAGGCGGACTTCCTGGTTTCGAGCCTTTTTTAAGAGGGCCTAAAGCAACTATGTATGCTGGTCGTCCATGGACAATAAGACAATATGCTGGTTTTTCTACAGCTAAAGAGTCAAATGAATTCTATAAAAAAAATTTAGCTGCCGGGCAAATGGGTTTATCAGTAGCTTTTGATTTAGCTACACATAGAGGTTATGACAGTGATCATCCAAGAGTTGCTGGAGATGTTGGTATGTCCGGAGTAGCTATAGACTCAGTAGAAGATATGAAATTATTATTTGATCAAATACCATTAAATAAAATGTCTGTTTCTATGACTATGAACGGAGCAGTTCTTCCTATATTAGCTAATTTTGTAGTTGCAGCTGAAGAACAGGGAGTAAAAGAAGAAGAACTAAGAGGTACTATTCAGAATGATATTCTAAAAGAATTTATGGTGAGGAATACTTATATATATCCTCCTGCCCATTCTATGCGAATTGTCTCTGATATAATTAGTTATACTGCAAAAAGAATGCCATTATTTAATTCTATTTCCATAAGTGGTTATCATATGCAAGAAGCAGGAGCTAATCAGGTACAAGAATTAGCTTTTACTATAGCTGATGGCTTAGAATATGTTAGGGCTGCTATAGACAAAGGCTTAAAAGTTGATGATTTTGCTCCAAGGTTATCATTCTTTTTTGCAATAGGAATGAATTTTTTTATGGAGATAGCAAAATTAAGAGCTGCTAGATGGCTTTGGGCTAGTTTAATGAAAAAGCATTTTAGTCCCAAAAATTCTAAATCTTTAATGTTAAGGACCCATTGTCAAACATCAGGAGTTTCTCTAACTGAGCAAGATCCTTATAATAATGTAGTTAGAACTGCTGTGGAAGCAATGGCTGCAATTTTAGGAGGCACTCAATCACTTCATACTAATGCGTTTGATGAAGCAGTTGCTTTACCTACTGAGTTTTCAGCTAGAATTGCAAGAAACACTCAATTAATTCTACAAGAAGAAACTGGCATTACTAAAACTGTAGATCCATTAGCAGGTTCATATTATATTGAAGCTCTTACTGGAAGATTAATTGCTGCAGCTGAAAAAATTATTAACGATATAGAAAAAATAGGAGGTATGACTAAAGCAGTAGAGCAAGGTATTCCTAAACAAATGATAGAGGAGTCTGCTGCAAAAAGGCAAGCTGCTGTGGATTCATCAGAGGCAATAGTAGTTGGTGTTAATAAGTATAAACCAAAAGAAGATTCAAAATTTGATGTTTTAAAAGTAAATAATGAAGAAGTAAAAGAACAACAAATTAAAAATTTAAAAATTTTAAGAAATAATAGAGACGAAATTGCTTTAGATAAATCTTTAGCAGCTCTATCTAATGGGGCTAAAAATAACAAGTCTAATTTATTAGAGTTAAGTATAGAGGCCTCAAGAAGAAGAGCCACGGTAGGTGAAATTTCTTATGCTCTGGAAAAGGTTTTTGATCGTCATAAAGCAGAATATAAGGGTGTAGCAGGTATATATGGAACAGAATTAAATAAGAATGAAAATTTTATATATGTTAAAGAAGCTATCAATGATTTTATAAATAAAAGAAGCAGAAAACCTAAGATACTGATAGTAAAATTAGGTCAAGATGGACATGATAGAGGAGCAAATGTAGTTGCGAGTGCTTATGAGGATCTTGGTTTTGAAGTAAAAGTAGGGCCTTTATTTCAAACACCTAAGGAATCATCAGAAATGGTGAATACATTTAAACCAGATGTAGTAGGTGCATCTAGTTTAGCTGGAGGCCATCTTACTCTTATTCCTAACATGATTAAAGAAATTAAAAATAATGGAAATGATAATGTAGTAATTATTGCAGGAGGCGTAATACCTCAAGAAGATTACTTAGAATTAGAAAAAGCAGGTGTTGATGCCATATTTGGACCTGGAACAAACATAACTGATGCAGCAAGAAGAGTTTTAGGATTAATTGAACAAAGACCGGATATGAAATAAAACATATTTTAAAAGATTTCTTGACTGATTTCATTTTCGGTTTTATTAAATCATTGAATATTATTTAAAGGATTGTATTAATGTCTAGAGTATGTGAATTGACTGGTAAGAAAGTTATGTATGGCAATAATGTTAGTCATGCTAAAAATAGAACCAGGAGAAGATTTTTACCTAATCTTCAAAATATTTCTCTTTTCAGCGAAATATTAAATAAACCTGTTAAATTCAGAGTGTGTTCGGGCGCTATTAGAACTGTTGAAAAAAAAGGTGGAATTGATAAATTTTTAACTGCAGCTTTTGAAAAAAATCTATCAGAAAACGCAATCCATTATAAAAAGCTTATTAAAAGTAAAGAAAATTCAAAAAATTAAAATATTAATTTTTTAGTTTTACCTTTTTTTTATTTTTATCAAATAAAATAGCTAGTTGGTTTGTTATAGCACTGCCTAGTTGATCTACTTCAACAATAGTTAGAGCTTGTTTGTAATATCTGGTTACATCATGACCAATCCCAATAGCTAATAACTCTATATTAGAATTAGCTTCTGTTTTTTTTATAATTTGCCTTAAATGCTTATCAAGGTAACTCCCAGAATTTGTACTTAAAGTTGAATCATCCACCGGAGCTCCATCTGAAATAACCATTAAAATTTTTCTTTTTTCTATTCTTCTACTTAGTCTATCTGTTGCCCATGCAATTGCTTCTCCATCTATATTCTCTTTAAGTATCCCCTCTCTCAACATTAATCCTAAATTAGTCTTAGATCTTCGCCATGGATTAGAAGCACTTTTATATATTATATGCCTTATTTCATTTAATCTTCCGGGATTGGAAGGTCTTCCATTCTTAATCCATTCATCTCTAGCTTTACCTCCTTTCCATGAGCGTGTAGTAAACCCTAAAATTTCTACTTTGACCCCGCATCTCTCCAGTGTTCTTGTTAAGATATCTGCACTTAAAGCCGCTACAGTTATAGGTCTTCCTCTCATAGATCCAGAATTATCAATTAGTAGTGTTACAATAGTATCTTTAAATTCCGATTCTATTTCTTCTTTATATGATAAAGATTGAAGAGGATTAATGATTATTCTCGTAAGTCTGGAGGCATCTAATACTCCTTCTTCTAAATTAAATTCCCACCATCTATTTTGCTGAGCCATAAGTTTTCTTTGAAGCCTGTTTGCTAATTGAGAAATTATATTATCCATATTATCTATTTGTTTATCTAAATTGCTTCTTAATCTTGTAAGTTCATCCTGATCACATAAGTCTTGAGCTGAAATGGTTTCATCAAATTTTTTAGTATATGCATTATAAATGAAATTATCTTTTTCTTCTTTAGGAGGTGAATAAAAAGGATTAGCATCTTTGCTATTTTCTGATTCTGAATTTTCATCTTCTATAATATCTATTTCTGTTTCTTCTTGTTCTATAGATAAGTTTTCTTCGGCTTCAGAGTCTTCTTCATTTAAATTTTTTTCGTCGTCATTTTGATCTTGGTTTTCTTCCTCATCTTCATTATTTGAATCTTCATCATTATCATCTTGATTATCCTCCTCAGTATCAACTTCAGCTTGAATAGATTGTAGTTGCTCTGCTAATTTCAACGATATATTTGAAAAATCTTTTTGTTTTAACATGTTTAATTGTAATTCTTCTATACTTTCATTAATAGCAGACTCAACATCCTTTCTCCAAATATCTGCAACTTTATATAAGTCCTTGGATAATTTTTTATTAGTTAATTTTTCCTGTATTATTAATTTTGTCGCGTCCTCAATTGCAACATCATTTTTGTTAATTTGAATATTTTTGTACTTACTTTCCATATTTATTTCTAAATTATTTTTTATACCAGAGTACTCATTTATTCCAATTGATTCATAACGAGCATCTTCAATAGAATCAAAAATTTTATTTGCTACTTTAGATTTTGGCTTTAATTTGGTATGTAAGTTTTTATTATGATATTTAAATTTTAGAGCAATACTATCAGCTATACCTCTAATCTCTCTTTTTTCAATATCTTCAAGCTTAATACTCGGTATTGGAAGAGTTACTGTTTCACTGCTAATTTCTTTTTCTGAACCAAAATTTACAAGGAGATCTTTTTTTTTTGATATTGCTTTTAGAGTTGAAGATATAGACTTTTTAAAAACTTCAATTTTATTATTATTGTTGGTCATTATTAGTATCTATATTTTGTTTTTCAATTATTGCTGATAACCAATCTTCTGGTAGTAATTCTCCAAAACATCTTTGGAAATATTCACTTAAAGTAGTTCTTTCAGTTTCATCACATTTATTCAAAAAAGATACTTTAAATGCGTATGGTATATTTTTAAAAATTATACTGTTCTCTGCCCAAGATATTACGGTTCTAGGTGACATGACAGTAGACAAATCTCCATTTTTAAAACCGTTCCTTGTTAAGTTTGCTAATTTCACCATATTAAATATATTTTCTTTATTTAAGAAGCTATCATCTAAATTAGAAATTTTAGAATTTACAATTTTAGACTCAGTTTCTTCTGACAAATAATTTAGTGCTGTCACTACATTCCACCGGTCCATCTGTCCTTGATTAATTTGTTGGGTTCCATGATATAAGCCAGTTGTATCCCCTAAACCAACTGTATTTGCTGTTCCAAATAACCTAAAATATTTATGAGGACTAATAACTTTACTCTGGTCTAAAAGAGTAAGTTTGCCATCAGCTTCTAATATCCTTTGTATAACAAACATTACATCAGGTCTGCCTGCATCATATTCATCAAATACTAAAGCAGTAGAAGATTGAATAGCCCATGGCAAAATTCCTTCATTAAAGGTAGTTATTTGTTTCCCTTCTTTCAAAATAATGGCATCTTTTCCTATTAAGTCTATTCGACTTATATGGCTATCTAAATTTATTCTTACGCATCTCCAATTTAGACGAGCTGCTATCTGCTCAATATGAGTTGATTTTCCAGTTCCATGTAAGCCTTGAATTAAAACTCTTCTATTGAATTTAAATCCAGCTAATATTGCAAGGGTGGTTTCCTCATCAAAATGATAGTTAGGATCTACCTCAGGAACATATTGGTCAGGTTCCGAATAGCCTGGTACATCAAAATCTTTACTAATATTAAAGGCCTTTTTTGCATTTATTATAGTATCTGGCTCATTACGTATGATATTTTTATCTAAAATTTTATTCATTTCATAAATTCCTGGTTTTATTTAGTAATTATCTATAATAGTTTTATATGCTTCATTTATTTCAATTAATTTATTATTAGATTTATTATTATTATTATTAGCATCTGGATGGTACTTCTTGACCAAAACTTTATATTGTCTTTTTATATCTTGCAAGGAAGAATCTAATGTTAAATTTAATTTTTTAAAGGCATTATCTAGTTTATTATTTTTAACTTTAGTCTTTTTAATTTTTTTATTACTATTTTTTTTTAATAAATCTAATTCATCATTAATATTATATTTAATATTGCCATTCATTGGCCAAGTAGGTAAATGCCAAGTGAAATCTGCTTTGAGCTCTTTTTCTATTTCTATTTGAGATAGTCCTGAAAAATAATTCCATTTATTATTATATTCTCTTATGTGTTCTAAACAGAACCATCTAAATTCTCTTAAATTTTCTCTATTTTTAGGAGCTCTATGTATGCCTTTATTATTACAATCTTTCCATTCACAATATTTAGTCAATCTTAGTTTTTCTGATTTATTATTCATATTTCTATTATTTATATTTACCGTGCTTTTCATTTCGTAGTATTTATATTATAATTATTACTTTCTTGAAAGGTATTATTTATGATAACTGGTAATAGAAAAAAAAGAATAGAAAAAATAATTAACGATAATTTAGATCCAATTTATTTAGATGTAATAGATGATAGTAAAAGTCACCAAGGTCACTATCAAGCTCCAGATTCAGGAGAAAGTCATTATAATGTTACTATTATTAGTAAAGTTTTCATAGGAAAAAATAGGTTAGAAAGAGAGAGAATAGTACATAGTCTTCTTAAGAAAGAATTTAATAATGGTTTGCATGCTTTGTCTCTGAAGCTTAGTCATAATTAATTTTTACATTTCAACATAGAAATCAGGAAAATATTTTTTTATCACCTCATTATTTTCACTCCAACTATGACATGAATTTATCAGGCTCGGAGTATTAGAATTTTTATGGGTTTTATTTTTATTTATTTTATAAGAATATATAGTCTGGAATGCTGTTGTAGCTATTGGAAATAGAAGTTCAACTAAATGTGTGCATCCCTTTATACCTCCTACTTTTTCATAAACATTTTTTCTGAAGCCTTTACCTATAGTTAAGCCAATTAAATTTTTGAAATTGGGAGTGATTTCAGGACAAATATTGTATGGATGACTTTCCATAATAGTAATCACATCTTTAATATTAAAATTATCATCTAAAGTTATCCTGATAGTCATATCATGTATTGCAGTACCTGCTTTAACTTCTCCTCTATGATCACTTTTAAAGCTGTATGTTTTAGTATCTCTTAAATGACCCTCTATATCCCAAAGACCATCTTCTCTTAGATAGCCCTCACAATGTACACTTCTGTTATGAATTTTTTTTCTTCTTTTTATTTTGTATTTTTGCATAGATAAACTCAATTTTTTATAAAATTAATGTTAAGAATATAGTTATTGTAAATAATGATATCAAAGTAGATGTCATTAAATAATTTGCCACTTTTCCTGGTTGCACATCATATTGTGAAGCAAACAAGTAGGTGAATATTGGGGCGGGTAAAACAGCCTGCAATAATATTATATTTTTTGCTATACCTTCCATATCTAATAAGGACGTAATTGAATAAGCTACTATAATAGCAATAAAAATTCTTATAATAACTAAAAAAATAATCTTAGCATCTAGTTTATAAGTTATTTTATTAAGAGAAATTCCCATTGTAAAAAGCAGTAAAGGGATAGCAATACCTGCCAATACAGAAGTAGTATTAGTAATTGTTCTTGGTAACTCAATATTAAAAAAGTTAACACTCAATCCTATAAATACGGCATAAATTACAGGAGTTTTTGCTAGAAATTTAAAGGACCATTTTCCAGACCAAATAGAAACCCCAAGTGTAAAATGTAACATTGATGTAACCATAAAAACGATAACTGCTAATTCTAATCCGATAGAGCCATAAGCAAATAACGCTATAGTCATTCCTAAATTACCACTATTAGAAAAACTCATAGGATTAATAAATGTTCTCACAGGAAAATTTATTATTTTAAGTATAAAATATGATAGGAAAAACATTGTGAAAATAATTAAAATAGCACTAATTATCATGTCTTGTAATAAAATAATAGAGGACTCTAATTGAATAAGAGTATTAAAAATTAAACAAGGAGCACCAATCCAAGTAATTATATTTGTTATTTCTTTTTGGTTTAGATTATTACCTATTATATTCCATATATACCCAATAATTATTATAATAATAATTGGTATCATAATAGGGAATAATTGAAAAAAAATATCAATCACTTTACTTAAATCAATCTATTATTAAAGGTTTTATATTTATTTTTGTTATTCTAGTTCTCTGTCTTTCAAGAATAGTAAAATGAAAATTGTCTATTTTAATTGTCTCATTTATAGAAGGTAATTTTTGGGCTACATCTATAACAAGTCCCGCAATAGTTGAAGCTTCTTCATCTCTTAGCTTCCAATCCATTAACTTATTTAAATCTCTAATGGTCATAGCTCCATCAACTACAACACTTTTATCCTGTAGTACTTTAGGTCCTATTATCTGTTTATCAAATTCATCAAATATTTCCCCTACTATTTCCTCTAATATATCTTCTAAAGTAATTAAACCTTGTAGATCCCCATATTCATCTATTACGAATGCCATTTGAATAGTTTCTTTTTTAAAATTATTTAATTGCTCTGACAGAGAAGTGTTTTCAGAAATAAATTGTGGTATTTGCATAATTTTATTTATTTCTATTGATTCGTTATTATTTTTGGCTCTAAGTAAATCTTTAATATGGATAGTTCCTATAATATTATCAGCATTTTCTTTCCATAAAGGAAGCCGAGTAAATCTACTTTTTAATGCCAAGTTTATAATAATATCTATATTTTCATTAATATTAATTCCTTCAATATTTTTTCTATGAGTCATTATTTCACTTACTTTTACTTCATGTAAATCCAATATACTTTCTAACATAATTCTATCTCGTTTTCTTACATCCCCTTTATTGTTAGCAAGTAAAATTGCTCCTCTTAAATTCTGCCTCCAATCATTATTTTTAGTCTCTTTATTAGCAATATTTAGAATGGAACTTACTAGATTTTGTACAAGGAAATTAATAGGTGATAAAATTACAGTAAAAATTTTTATAATTGGTGAAGCGTATAGTACTAGTTTTTCTGGTTCTCTTATGGCGTATGTTTTTGGAAGAACTTCGGAAAATATAAAAATTAGGGCAGTCATAATTAAAGTGGCATAAATTATACCTTTGTCTCCAAATATACCTATTAAAATACTTGTAGCTAAAGCTGATGCGAGAATATTAACTATATTATTGCCTAAAAGAAGTATCCCTATAATTCTTTCTCTAGATTTCATCAAATCTTTTGTTCTTTTATATTTTTTACCTTTTTTTTCACCCCATTGATAGATTTTAACGTCTGATATTCGGGTAATTGCTGTTTCGGAAGAAGAAAAAAAAGCTGAGAGTAAGAGCAGAAAAAATATTCCTATAATTTCTATTATCATTTATTATCTAGACCATTCTTTTATTTATACAATTAAATATCATTCCGCTAAAAAAAACCATTATTTTTTAAGAATAAACTAAGTTTTTTTTCATTAATTTTGTCGGCAATAAATGCCTTACCTATTCCTTTTACTAAAATAAGCTTTATTGCACTATTAATAGTTTTTTTGTCTAATTTCATAGAACTTATAATATCTACTGCCTTTATATTTTTTTTGAACAAATGACCAATTTCACACGGTAATTTAATTTCATTAAAGTGATTATATACTCTGCTCAAATCATCTTTTTTACATAATTTTGATTCACATGAGAATTTAAAAGCTAAAATAATACCTACTGATATTGCTTCTCCATGAGAAAATTTTTTAAAATTTGCTAATCTTTCAAACGCATGTCCAAAAGTATGTCCAAGATTTAATAATGCTCTTTGTCCATTTTCTTTTTCATCTTTTTTAACTATATCAGCTTTTGATTTACAACATATATATATAGCTTTCTCAAGGGATTTTTTGTTTTTACTTATAACATTTTTTCCATTTATTTCTAACCATTCAAAAAATTTTTTATTATTTATTAATCCATATTTAATCATTTCAGCATAACCTACTATCATTTGACTTTTAGGAAGGCTATCTAAAGTATTAAGATCTATTAAAACCAATTTAGGTTGATAAAATGCACCTATTAAATTTTTACCGAATGAACTATTGATTGCCGTTTTTCCACCAACTGAAGAGTCTATCTGTGATAAAAGAGTAGTCGGAACTTGAACATAATCTATACCTCTCATATAAGTGGCTGCCGCAAATCCGGATAAATCTCCAATTACTCCTCCACCAAAAGCATAGATAACTGAACTTCTATCAACATTATTAGAAAAAAGATTATTATAAAGATCATATAAACTTTTTTTAGATTTACTTTTTTCACCAGAATTAATAGGAATAAGATTTGTATTTTTTCCAAGTTTTTTTATTATTTGTTTAAGATAAACTGAATTATTAAGTATTTTATCGTAGATCACTATTTTCGATCTATCATTAAAATATTCCCTATGAAATTTATCTATATTATTTAAAATTTCTGTTCCTATGAATATTTTATATGGATTATTTTTTATATTTACTTTAATTACTTTTGACATTCTTATTTTCTACCAAATATTTTTTTATTTTTAATAATATTTTATTTCTCATTTCAGTTTTTGAATTATTTTTTGAAATAATATTTAATTTTGCTTTAGAATATAAAGGGTTTCTTTTTAATAATAAATCATCAACATGTTTTTCAATATCTACATTTTTTAATAATGGCCTATTATTTATATTTTTTTTTAACCTTTCAATTATAGTATCTTTGTTTGTATTTAACCATACAGTTAATCCTAAATTATTTAAAATATTAAGATTTCTCTGAAAGGTGAAAGCTCCGCCTCCCGTAGCAATAACATTATTTGATCTGCTATTAATTCTTTTTATTTCTTCATGCTCAATATCTCTAAATTTTTCTTCTCCATATATCTCAAATATTTCATAGATTTTCATATTATAATGATTTTCAATGTTTTGGTCTATGTCACAGAACACTCTGTCTAGACTTTTGGCAAGTATTCTTCCTATTGCACTTTTCCCAGCCCCCATCATTCCTACAAAAATTATTGGCTTATTGTGATGGTGAAAATTAATAAAATGAATTACCTCACTTAAATTTTTATTGACTATATTGTTCATAGTACTTATGTCATCCTTGCATTCATCATCTATAAGGCTAGACTAATAAATATATTGTAGAAATTAGACAGTTTTTAATTTAATCTTAACAATATGATATAAATGTATATTAGAATTAATATAAAGGAAAATAATTTATATGGGTAAGTTCGTAAGAGTTTTTTTGCTAATATTATTTTTAGCAATTTTAACAAGTGTTTTTATAATTATGTATAAAGGAGTACCTGTTTCCTCTTATACTATCGAAAAGGAAGTAAAAAATGAAAAGCTTTAAATATATATATAAATTCAAATATATTTTATTTTTTTTTTATTTTTTTTCATTTAACATCTCTGCTCAAGAATATGAAGGAAATGTTGAAGTAACTCCACAAAATATCGTCCCAGAGATAAATGAAGCTGAAATTATAGAAGAAGTTATAATAAATGAAAATATTACTAATGAAATTATAATAGATGATCTACCTAATAATAATCCTAGCTGGATAGGAAACCTTTCTAGTGAAGATGGTGGATTAGGTTGGAAAATGTGGGAAGGTACAGATTCTTTATTTGCTAAATTTTTATTAGAAGAACTTCCTGTAGGTGCTCCATCTCCTGCTATGAGAAATTTAGCAAAAAGATTACTTATTAGCGAGGCATACCAACCGAGTGAAAAAAAAGAAGAAGGTCTAGCTGCTTTAAACCCTAACGGACAGCCTCTAGACATTATGGAGTATGATGCAAAATTTTTATCTCTAAGATTTACGAAATTAGCTAGTTTAGGAGCAAAAAATGAATTATTACAATTAAGTAAATCTGTAGCTATGGAAGACATGGTTGGAGAATTGGCAAAAGATTCAATTTACGCTCGTTTATTATCTGGTGAGACGGATCAGGTATGCAATGAGGTAATAGATTTCTCTAAAAGAACGAATGAAACTTATTGGAGGAAAGCACTTATCGTGTGTCAGCTAATCTTAGGTGAGAGAGATGCGGCTTTACTAAGTTTAGAGCTATTATTAGCAGAATTAAATAGTGAAGATAATTTTTCAGAATTAATTTATGCTTTGGCTGATGAAAGTAACAAAATCGAATTTGATGAGAACAGCATATATTTTAAGATACTTATAGCAGTATTACCTGGTAAACAGTTAGATAAACATAGATTAGGTCTAGAACCTTCTGGCTTAAGTGTAGTTGCTCAAAATATTAATCTCCCATGGGATATCAGAATGTTAGCAGCAGAAAAAGCAGTTTTAGCTGGGTCTTTATCTAGTAATTATCTCGGAGATTTAGCTTCGCAATACAAATTTGAAGAAGAAATATTTTCCCGGGCTGCATCTGAAAGTAATTCTATGGAGGGATATAAAGCTCGAACTTTACTTCTTCAGGCGGCAGCTAGAAATACTTCTTTTATAGAACGAGCAAGATTTCTTAGGCTGCTATTAGATAGTGCGGATAAAGATTTAATATTTCAGGTATATGCGGGAGTATCTATGCCTATTCTATTGACGGTAAAACCAAGGCCAGATCTAATTTGGTTTGCTTCTTCTGCAGCTAGAGCAGGTATAGCGGGAGGAAATTATGAATTAGCATCGGACTGGTTGTCTGTATTAGGAAAAACAATTGACCTAGATTATGAAGCCTCAGGAAGTTTATTGAGATTACTGCCATTAATAGCTATAGCGGGTGAACCTTTGCCTATTCCATTTAATAAAGACCAGGCTACAGATGTTTGGTCTGGATTGTCTGATAATTTTACTAGAGTTGATAAAGAAAAACGAGCAAGTAGATTATTAGTTTTATTAAGTGCAATGGGTATTGAGCCAAAAATAGGAGCATGGAAAGATATAATTAGCAATAATAATTTATCTGTTAATGAAAAAATTCCTTCTACTGCTCTTCGATATCAATTACATGATGCAGCTAAAAATAATAGGATTGCAGAAGTTGTATGTATCAGCTTAATAATGTTGGGTTCAAAGGGGCCTTCGGAAGCTGGGTTAGTTACTCTAAATGCTGTGATTAGAGCTTTAAGACAAATCAATCTTGAAGCGGACGCTAGAAAAATAGCAATTGAAGCAGCAGTTTTATATGTAAATTAATTCTATGGTAAATGATTTTGATTTATTGCTTTTATTTGAAGAGATGCTTTTATCTGAAAAACTTTCTTCAGGTAATACTTTAAGAGCTTATAAGTCGGATATAAAATCATTTATTAAATTTATTAATATCAATTATAAGGTTTCTATATCAAAAGTTGAAACAAAGCATATTTCAGATTGGTTAGTATCTCTTTCAGACAATAATATAAACAGAAATAGTTATTTAAGAAAATTATCTTCTATAAAAGAATTTTATAAATTTCTGCATATTGAAGGTATTATCGATTTGGATCCGTCAAAAAGTATAGAAGCACCTAAGAAAATAAATAATATTCCAAGAGTTCTAAGCATTAAACAGATAGAGGAAATTATTGAAAATATAAAAGAAGAGCCAAGTCCAAATAATGTTAGGCTTTTAGCTTTAGTAGAAATTATGTACTCAACTGGATTGAGAGTAGAGGAATTAGTTAGTATGCCAATGAATGCTATAAATTTTAATAATAGATCTATATTTGTAGTAGGTAAGGGGGGTAGAGAAAGGATAGTTCCATTTGGAGAAAATGCTTTTAGTGCGATAACAAGTTACCTTGAAGTTCGTTCATTATTTTTATCTAAAGGAAAAAGTTCTAAATATCTGTTCCCTTCATCTGGAACTAAGGGGTACTTAACTTCGAGAAGGTTTGCACAACTATTAAAGAATCTCGTTGCTAAGACAAGCGTATCTCATTTAAATATTTCACCTCATATTTTAAGACATACATTTGCTACTCATATGTTATCGGGCGGAGCTGATCTTAGGGTATTGCAAGAAATATTAGGTCATGCTGATATTTCTACAGTTCAAATATATACTCATATTGTAGATGATAGAAAAAAAATAGCCCTAAGCTCTCATCCTATGGAAAATAATTGAAATATATTATTTCAAACTTATATATTAAAATTACTTTTACAAAATTCTATTTAATTAGTATTAGTAAACCATTAGAGGAGTTAATATGCAATTTTTGGATTTTGAGCAACCTATTATAGAACTTGAAGCTAAAATTAGAGATTTGTCTCTATTGGATGATAAAAATAAAGAAATTTTTTCATTAAAAAAAGATGTAAATAGCTTTCTTGAAAAAACATATGAAAAATTAACGCCTTGGCAAATAACTCAAGTAGCTAGACACCCTAATAGACCTCATGCAAGCGATTATATCAACTATATGATTAAAGATTTTCAAGTTTTATCTGGTGATAGAAGCTTTTCTGAAGATAAGGCAATTATCAGTGGATTAGGTTCATTTCATAATGAAACTGTATTGGTAATTGGACAAGAGAAGGGTTTTGATACTGAATCACGCTTAAAACATAATTTCGGAATGGCTAGGCCGGAGGGGTATAGAAAAGCAAATCGTTTAATGAAGTTAGCTGATAAATTTAATATTCCTATAATTACTTTTATAGACACTGCTGGAGCATATCCAGGAGTTGGAGCGGAGGAAAGAGGACAAGCTGAAGCAATAGCCTCTTGTATCCAAACATCTTTAGAAATAAAAGTTCCAATCATAAGTATTATTATTGGAGAAGGAGGGTCGGGCGGAGCTATTGCGTTAGCAGCAGCAAATAAAGTATTGATGCTTCAGAATGCTATTTACTCTGTAATTTCTCCTGAGGGATGTGCTTCTATATTATGGAGAGATAACAATAAAGCTGAACAAGCTGCAGATTCATTAGGTATTACTGCTAAAATTCTTAAGGAGAATAAAATCATTGAAGAAGTTATTTCGGAGCCAATAGGTGGTGCTCATAGAGATCATAGCCTAAGTATAAAAAATGTGGAAGATGCTATTAAAAAAGCTTTATATGAAATAAAAAATTATTCAAAAGATAAATTATTATTGGATAGAAAAGAAAAATTTATTCAGTATGGTAGGTTTTTTAAATGACCTTAATTATTAATTGAGATAATTAATTGTTACCTTTATTACTTGTAGTTGTTATAGACTTGATAGGTTTTGGAATAATTATTCCATTCCTACCTTTTTATGCAGAAACCTATGGGGCGTCGCCTCAAAAAGTAACTATGTTAATGGTAACTTTTTCATTTTTTCAGTTTATGGCAGCACCTATTTGGGGGTCTTTAAGTGATAGATTTGGCAGAAGAATAATCATATGGATTACCTTAGCAGGGTCAATAATTGCTTATATATTATTAGCTTATTCACATACATTATACGGACTATTTTTTGCTAGAGCTCTGGCAGGCTTTATGGCGGGAAATATTTCAACTGCACAAGCCTATATAGCTGATATTACAGATAAAAATAATAGAGCTAAGGCAATGGGGCTATTTGGCGCAGCATTTGGAATTGGTTTTATTCTTGGGCCCGCTATAGGAGGAATATTAGCAGGATCAGATCCTAAAAACCCTAATGTCATTTTACCACCCCTTGTTGCAGCATCACTATCCTTTATAGCTTTAACTTTATCTTTACTTGTTCTAAAAGATACTAGGTCATATATGAAAAATAAAAAAAATAGACGAATATTGAGTTTAATAGAAGCAATTAAAATACCTAATTTAGGACAATTAATTTTAGTATCTTTTGCAGTTACTGTCGTTTTTGCTTCTATGGAGTCTACATTTTCTCTGTGGTCAGAAAGAACCTTTAACTGGGGAGCAGAACAAAATGGATATGTTTTTGCATTTTCTGGAATATGTGGAGTTTTAGTTCAAGGTTTTTTAATAGCGCCATTAGTTAAACGCTTTGGAGAATCATTTTTATGTATTATTGGAATAATATTAGTCTCTGCTGGAATGTTAAGTATAGCCATTTCTTATTTAAATTATCATGCTTATTTATCTATGGCATTGATTGCATTTGGTTTAGGTCTTTTTATGCCTACAATTTCTACATTAATAGTAAATATTGTTTCTGAAGATAGAAGAGGTTGGGTTTTAGGAGTAAATCAGTCTGTTTCATCTCTAGCTAGAATAATTGGGCCAGCTATGGCAGGAGTCTTATTTGAATTGTATGGAAAGAATAGTCCATATATATTTGGAGGTTTAATTTTACTGTTATTCCTCATATTTTTTAAAAACTTTATTAAGAAAGCTTCTGATTAATCTTTATAAATTAACTAAATTTATTAAATTTTCTAAAGCTTTTTTTTCAGGTTGAGCAACATTATTTTTGTTAAGTATTTCTTGGGGAGTTAAGAAATCTATAGTAATATTTTCATTTTTTGGAATAAGTATATTTCCTTTTGTTTTTATATAAAAATAAATAGGAGTATATAGCTTATTATTCCATGGAGATAATAGAGTGCCTGGTGAATGAAGTAGTAATTTTATAGTACATTCTAGACTTAGTTCTTCTTTAATTTCTCTTATTAATGCATCTTCAGGACTTTCATTTTTTTCAACTCCTCCTCCAGGAAATTTAGTTGCATTAAAGTTATTTATTTTTTCATTACAGACTAATATTTTTTTATTTTTAATAATTAGCCCATAAGCCCTAATATTTTTTTGCATATTACTATTTTATTATTTTTTTAATTTCATCAAGAATAGATTCATCATCAATAGTTGCAGGTATTTTATAAGGCTTTTTATCTACAATTGAAGCTATTGTACTTCTTAATATTTTTCCAGACCTGGTTTTTGGTAGTCTTTTTACCACTATAACTTTTCTAAAAGAGGCAACAGGTCCAATCTCATTTCTAACCATACTTATTGTATCTTCAATTATTTTCTCATTAGGTTCTATAGTACCAGCATTAATAACAATAAACCCCATAGGAATTTGCCCTTTTAATTCATCCTCTACTCCTACTACAGCGCATTCTGCAATATTTTGGTGTTTAGATAATACTTCTTCCATTGCACCGGTTGATAATCTGTGCCCTGCGCAATTAATAATATCATCTGTTCGTGACATTACCCATATATATCCTTCATTATCTATATAACCAGCATCTGCACTACTATACCAACCAGGATAATCTTCCAAATATGCTTTTTTGTACCTATCTTTATCTTGCCAGAGCGTAGAGCTACAACTAGGTGGTAAAGGTAATTTTATAGCTAGTGCTCCTATTTCTCCTCTTGGCTTGATATTTCCATTATCGTCCAAGCACTGTACTTCAAAACCTGGTGAAGCTTTACCTGTGGAACCAGGTTTGATTTTAAATAAATCTAGTCCAGAAAAATTTCCCGCAATAGCCCATCCAGTTTCTGTTTGCCACCAATGATCTATAACTGGAACATTTAGGTGCTCTGAAGTCCACTTTATGGTTGTAGGATCAGCTCTTTCTCCAGCTAAAAATTGCATTCTAAAATTTTGTAGATTATATTTTTTTATCTCTTCACCATTTGGATCATCTCTTTTTATGGCCCTCAAAGCTGTTGGAGCTGTAAACATAACTGAAACATTATAATCGCTTATAACTCTCCAAAATGATCCAGCATCTGGAGTTCCAGTCGGCTTACCTTCATACAATATTGAAGTGCAGCCACTTAGTAAAGGCGCATAAACTATATACGAATGACCTACTACCCATCCGATATCAGATGCTGCCCAAAAAACTTCTCCTGGCTTCAAACCATAGACCATTCTCATACTATTTTTTAAAGCAACAGCATGTCCTCCGTTATCTCTAACCATGCCTTTTGGATCTCCTGTAGTACCTGAAGTATACAATATGTATAAAGGATCAGTTGATTTGACTGAAACAGGTTTGGTACTATTAGAATTATTTATTAACTCTTGTAAATTAAAATCTCTTCCATCAATTAGCTTAGCTTCACAAATTTTTCTTTGAAAAATAAAACATGTTTTAACTTTATAATCGGCTATTTCAATTGCTTTATCTAACATAGGCTTATATTCAATTATTTTTCCTGGTTCAATTCCACATGAACCTGCAATAATGATCTTAGGCTTGGAATCATTAATTCTAGTAGCTAGTTCGTTCGGTGCAAAGCCTCCAAAAACGACAACATGAATTGCGCCTAGTCTTGCGCAGGCAAGCATTGATGCTACTGCTTCTGGTATCATTGGCATATAAATTAATACTCTATCACCTTTTGACACACCATAATTTTGAAGAGCGCCAGCTATTCTTTCAGTTTTTATTAAAAGCTCTTTATAGGTATAAGTAATTTTAGTTTGTGTAACCGGACTATCATATATTAAAGCTTTTCTATCAGCATTACCGTTTTCAACATGAATATCTAAACAATTATAACAAGTATTTAGTTCTCCATCTGGGAACCAATTCCAAAAAGGAGGATTTGATGAGTCTAATATTTTTTCTGGTTTTTTATACCAATGAATATCCTCAGATTTATTTTGCCAATACTTAATGGGATTATTTTTCCAATTTTCATAATTTTCATTATACGACATAGTAATCTTTCTGATTTTTTACTTATAAAAAAAGGCGTTAATTAATTTAATTAACGCCTTTAAAGTTTATAAAAATTTATTTTTAACGTCTATTACCTAAAAGCATTAGAAGCATAATAAATAAATTTAGGAAATCAAGATATAACTTTAAAGCGCCCATAATAGCTTTTTTTACTTGCGTTTCTCCGTTTTCTCCTTCTACATACATTTCCTTTAAAGTTTGTGTATCGTATGCTGTTAAACCAGTAAATATTAAAACTCCTAGCACACTAATCATAAATTGCATCATTGTGGATTGTAGAAAAATATTTACTACCATTGCTATAATAATACCAATTAAGCCCATCATTAAAAAAGATCCAAAATTAGCGAGAGACTTTTTTGTAGTATATCCATAAATACTTGCAGCTAAAAAAGTAGAGGAGGAAATAAAAAATACACGAGCAACAGATTCACCTGTATAAGCTAAAAATATTGATGCTAATGATATTCCATAGCACCCAGATAAAACCCAAAACATCGTTTGAGCAGTAGAAGCCTTCATTTTTTGAATTCTCATAGATAGCATCATAACTAAACCCAATGGTGCAAGCATAAATATAAAGCCTAAAGGAGAGGCGAATAAAGCTTGTCCAAGAGCAGTATATTGTCCGTTTTGATCTATTGATGCTCCTGAAACTAGCCAAGCAATTAAACCTGTAATAGCCAGACCAACTGTCATATAGCCATAAATTTTTTGCATATAAGCTCTTAAACCTGCATCTTCAGAACTTAAAGATGCAGCT